>JACCEA010198693.1_pt1 | contig 12375 bp, 10 predicted proteins | sample 7449851 | NCBI WGS metagenome assembly JACCEA01 (sample SAMN15323453, study PRJNA562643) | freshwater metagenome | isolation source: river surface water | place: USA:Blue River Watershed | collected 2017-08-18 | reverse complement strand
CGCCCTCCAGGCCGTGGCCCACCGCCTCGTGCAGCAGGATGCCGGGCCAGCCCGAGCCCAGCACCACGGTCATCTCGCCGGCCGGCGCCGGGCGGGACTCCAGGTTGGTCAGGGCGGCGTTGACCGCGGCGTCCACGTACTGCGTGATGCGCTCATCGTCGAAGTACGCCAGGCCGAATCGCCCGCCACCGCCGTGCGAGCCCACCTCGCGGCGGCCGTTCTGCTCGGCGATCACGGTGAGGGACAGCCGCACCAGCGGCCGCACGTCGGCCGCCAGGGTGCCGTCGGCGCGGGCCACCAGCACCACGTCCCACTCGCTGGCCAGGCCGGCCATGACCTGCACGATGCGCGGGTCCTTGGCACGGGCCATCTGCTCGGCGCGCTCGAGCAGCTTGACCTTGGCCGTGCTGTCCAGGGTGGCGATGGGGTCCAGGCCGGCGTACAGGGCGCGGCTGCCCGCCACCTTGCGGGCGGGCACCTTCACCCGGCCCTTGCCGGTGGCGGCGCCGATGGCGCGCACCGTGCGGGCGGCGTCCAGCAGCGAGGCCTCGGAGATGTCGTCCGAATAGGCGAAGGCCGTCTTCTCGCCGCTGACGGCGCGCACACCCACACCCTGGTCGATGCTGAAGTTGCCCGTCTTGACGATGCCCTCCTCCAGGCTCCAGCCCTCGCTGCGGGTGTACTGGAAGTACAGGTCGGCATCGTCCACCTGGTGGGTGCGGATCTCGGCCAGCGCGCGGGCCAGGTGGGTTTCGTCGAGCCCGAAGGGCTCCAGCAGCAGGCCCTGGGCAGTGGCCAGGCGCTCGAGGGTGGGTTCGCGGGAGATCATCGGTTCATTCTAGGGATACAGGCGCACGCGCGCAGGCATGGGGGCGGTCCGGGCAGGGCCTTCAGGTCTGCACCAGCCGCTTGGACCGGGCGATGGACATCAGGATCCCCAGCGCCAGCCCCAGCGTCACCATGGCCGTGCCACCATAGCTGATGAACGGCAGGGGCACGCCCACCACCGGCAGGATGCCGCTGACCATGCCCATGTTCACGAAGGCATAGGTGAAGAAGATCATGGTCACCGCCCCCGCCAGCAGGCGCGAGAACAGGCTGGACGCCTCCAGCGCGATGGTGAAGCTGCGCAGGATCAGGAAGGTGAAGCCGGCAATCAGCAGCAGGTTGCCCAGCAGGCCGAACTCCTCGGAGAAGGCGGCAAAGATGAAGTCGGTGGTGCGCTCGGGGATGAACTCCAGGTGCGTCTGCGTGCCCTGCATGAAGCCCTTGCCGAAGATCCCGCCCGAGCCGATGGCGATCATCCCCTGGATGATGTGGAAGCCCTTGCCCAGCGGGTCCTTGGTCGGGTCCAGCAGGGTGCAGATGCGTTGCTGCTGGTAGTCGTGCAGCACGGGCCAGCGGTTGCCCGGCGCGCACAGCGAGGGCTCGAAGACCACCAGCAGGAGGATGCCCACCAGGCCCAGCGCCAGCGGCGGGATGATCAGCTTCCAGGACAGGCCGGCGAAGAAGATCACCGACAGGCCGGCCGCCAGCACCAGCAGGGAGGTGCCCAGGTCGGGCTGCTTCATGATCAGCCCCACGGGCACGGCCAGCAGGGCGCCGGCCACCAGGAAGTCGAACGGCCGCAGCTGCCCCTCGCGCTTCTGGAACCACCAGGCCAGCATCAGCGGCATGGCGATCTTGAGGATCTCGCTGGGCTGGATGACGATGCCCACGTTGACCCAGCGCCGCGCCCCCTTCTTGGTGATGCCGAAGATGGCCACCGCGATCAGTAGGGCCACCCCCAGGGTGTAGATCGGCACCGCCAGGGTCATCAGCCGCTGCGGCGAAATCTGCGCGACGACGAACATCACGAAGCCGGCCAGCAGCATGTTGCGGCTGTGGTCCATGAAGCGGGTGCCATGGTCGAACCCCGAGGAATACATGGTCAGCAGGCCGGCGCAGGCGAGCAGGAAGACGGCAAACGCCAGCGGGCCGTCAAAGCCCTGGAGCAAAGGCGCGGCCCGCCGCCACAGCGGGGGTTTTTCGAACACGGCGGACATAAGCCGAAATTATGGCCGGTGGCATGATGGGCGGCATGTCCTCAACCGCATCAGGGCCGGCGGCCGTCACCCACCTGCTGTACCTGCACGGGTTCCGGTCCTCGCCCCGCTCGGCCAAGGCGGTGCAGGTGGCGGCCCGCGTCCAGGCCCGCCACCCCGGCCTGGCCTGGTGGTGCCCCCAGCTGCCGCCCTCCCCGGCCCAGGCCATGGCCCAGGTCCTGGACGGCATCGCCGCCTGGCCCCGGGCCACGATGGGCGTGGTGGGCTCCTCGCTGGGCGGTTTCTACGCCACCTGCGTGGCCGAGGCCACGGGCTGCCGGGCGGTGGTGCTCAATCCCGCCGTGGACCCGGCCCGGGACCTGGCCCAGTACATCGGCGAGCAGGCCGCCTGGCACGACCCGTCCGAGCGGTTCTTCTTCGAACCCCGCTTCGTCGACGAACTGCGGGCCCTGGCCCCCGGCCCCCTGGGCGACCCCGCCCGCTACTTCGCCGTGATCGCCCGGGGCGACGAGGTGCTGGACTGGCGGGAAATGACAGCCCGCTACGCAGGCGCCCGCCTCAAGCTGCTCGAGGGCGGGGACCACGCCCTGTCGGATTTCGCGGCCCATATTGATGAGGTGTTCGGGTTCCTGGGCCTGTAGGCGGGCCGGGGCCGCATGGGACAATCGGGCCCATGTTTGCATTGTTTGAAGAAGCCGGGAAGTTCCTGGCCGGCCGGGTGCTGTCCGAAGCCGAGGCCTCCGCGCAGGTGGAGCTGGAGTCCGGCAAGCGGGTCAAGGTCAAGGCCGCCAACATCCTGCTGAAGTTCGACAAGCCCTCGCCCGCCGAGCTGGTGGCGTCGGCCCAGGCGCTGGCCGCCGAGATCGAGCTGCAGCTGGCGTGGGAGTTCGCGCCCGAGGAGGAATTCGGCTTCGCCGACCTGGCCCGCGAGTATTTCAGCGACAAGGCCTCCCTGCAGGAGCAGGCGGCCGCCCTGTTCCGCCTGTTCGAGGCGCCGCACTACTTCCGCCGGGCCGGCAAGGGCCGGTTCCGCAAGGCGCCTGCCGAGATCGTGCAGCAGGCGCTGCAGGCCATCGAGAAGAAGAAGCAGCAGCTGGCGCAGATCGCCGAGTGGGCGCAGGCCCTGGCGGACGGCCAGTGCCCGGACCCGATCCGCGACCAGTTGTTCCGCATCCTGTTCAAGCCGGACAAGAACGCGCCCGAGTACAAGGCCGTGGTCGAGGCCTCCCGCGCCACGCACCTGGCGCCGCTGGCCCTGCTGCAGAAGGCCGGCGCCATCGCCTCGCCCTACCAGTTCCACTGGAAGCGCTTCCTGTTCGACCATTTCCCCAAGGGCACGGGCTTTCCCGCGCTGCAGGCCCCGGCCATCACCGACGACCTGCCGGTGGCCACGGGGGTGCAGGCCTACTCCATCGACGACTCGCACACCACCGAGATCGACGACGCCCTGTCCGTGCAGGGCCTGGGCACCGGCACGGTGACGGTGGGCATCCACATCGCGGCGCCGGGCCTGGCCCTGCAGCCGGGCTCGCCGGTGGACGCCGTGGCGCGCCAGCGCCTGTCCACCGTGTACATGCCGGGCTACAAGATCACCATGCTCCCCGACGAGGTGGTGCAGGCCTACACGCTGCAGGAGGGCCGCGACTGCCCCGCCGTGTCGCTGTACGTGACGCTGGACGAGGCCACGCTGGAGATCCGCGGCAGCCAGACGAAGCTCGAGCGCGTGCCCATCGTCGCCAACCTGCGCCACGACCAGCTGGACGAGGCCGTGACCGAGGCCTGGCTGGAAGACCCGTCCCATGCCAACGACGCCGTGCCCCCCGTGGCGGCGCAGGCGCGCCAGCCGCTGATGTTCCTGTTCCGGCTGGCCAGGCATCTCAAGGCCTTGCGCGAGGTGGTGCGCGGCAAGCCCGAGACCTTCAACCGGCCCGACTACAACTTCCGCCTGGAAGGGCATGGCGACGGCGAGCCCACGGGCCAGGAGACCGTGCGCATCAGCGTGCGCAAGCGCGGCGCGCCGCTGGACCTGATCGTGGCCGAGGCCATGATCCTCGCCAACAGCACCTGGGGCCAGTGGCTGGCCGACCTGGGCGTGCCGGGCATCTACCGCAGCCAGGCCAGCCTGGCGCCGGGCGTGAAGGTGCGCATGTCCACCAAGGCCGCGCCCCATGCCGGCATTGGCGTCAAGTGCTACGCCTGGAGCACCTCGCCCCTGCGCCGCTACACCGACCTGGTGAACCAGTGGCAGATCATCGCCGGCGCCCGCCACGGCCGCACCGCCGCCCTGGCCGCGCCCTTCAAGCCCAAGGACGCGGAGCTGTTCTCCATCATCTCCGGCTTCGACGCCGCCTACAGCGCCTACAACGGCTACCAGGCGGGCATGGAGCGGTTCTGGACGCTGAAGTACCTGCACCAGAACGGCATCACCGAACTGGTGGCCACCGTCTTCAAGGAGGGCCTGGTGCGCGCCGACGACCTGCCCCTGGTGCTGCCCGTCATGGGTGCCGAGGGCCTGCCGCGTGGCGCCCGGGTGCGCGTGCGCCTGGGCGAGGTCGACGAGATCGCGCTGGACGCGCGCGGCACCGTCGTCGAGCGGCTGGATGCCGAAGCCACCCCCGAGGCGGCCGAGGAAGCGGGCGACGAGGACGAGGAGGCCGTGGCCGGCCCGATCGCCATCGCCGTGGACCTCAGTGAGCCTGAGCCGTCCGCCGATAATCCGGCATCGTGAAGCTCAAGTCCCTCACCACCTTGCACATCGCGCTGGCCGCCTCCGTGGCGGCCCATGCGGCCTTGCTGGCGGTGCGCTTCGTCGACCCGGAGCGCTTCAACCGCGTGTTCCAGGACACCCCGCTGGAGGTGATCCTGGTCAACGCGCGCAGCAACGAGCGCCCGGACAAGGCCCAGGCCATCGCCCAGGCCTCGCTGGCCGGCGGCGGCGAGGCCGAGAAGGGCCGGGCCACCTCGCCCCTGCCCCCGTCGGCGCTGGTGGAGATGGGGGACGCCGCCGAGGACGCGCAGCGCAAGGTCGAGGCCATGCAGCAGCAGCAGACCATGCTGCTGGCGCAGGTGCGCCAGGCCCTGGCCAGCCTGCCGCCGCCCGACCCCAAGCAGCCCACCGACACCCCCAACGCCCAGGCCCGCGAGGAAAAGCGGCGCCAGCTGATGAAGCTGCTGGCCGAGATCGAGCGGCGCATCAACGAGGAGAACTCCCGGCCGCGCAAGCGCTACGTGAGCCCCGCCACGCGCGAGGAGGTCTACGCCGTCTACTACGACGCGCTGCGCCGGCGCATCGAGGACCGCGGCACGCAGAACTTCCCCGAGCTGGCCGGCCAGAAGCTGTATGGCGAGCTGACCATGCTGCTGACGGTCAACCAGGACGGCCGGGTGCTGGCCGCCGAAATCATCGAGAGCTCGGGCAACGCCAACCTGGACCGCCGCGCCCTGGGCATCGCCAAGGCGGCGGGCCCCTTCGGCCGCTTCAGCGAAGGCATGCGCCGCCGCGCCGACCAGATCGTCGTGGTCTCGCGCTTCAAGTTCACCCGCGAAGAGACCCTGGAAACCCGATTGACCAGCCGGTGAGCGCCGGCTGGAGAAAAGAACACTGCGGGGAGGAAACCGACATGGAACGAGCACCGGACCGATATTGCGTGATGGGCCACCCGGTGGCGCATAGCAAGTCGCCCTGGATCCACGCCCGCTTCGCCGAGCTGACCGGCGAGGCCATCGACTACCGCCACCAGCTGGTGCCGCTGGACGGCTTCCAGGAGGCGGTGCGCGCCTTCCGCGCCGAGGGCGGCCGCGGCTGCAACGTCACCGTGCCCTTCAAGTTCGACGCCTTCGCCGTGCCCGGCGTGCGCCACTCCGAGCGCGCCGCGCTGGCGGGCGCCTGCAACACGCTGAAGTTCGACGGCGAGCAGGCCTTCGCCGACAACACCGACGGCATCGGCCTGGTCAACGACATCACCCGCAATGCCGGTGTGCCCCTGGCGGGCGCCCGCATCCTGCTGGTGGGCGCCGGCGGCGCGGCCTCGGGCGTGCTGGGTCCCTTCATCGAGGCCGGCCCCGCCGCCATCACCGTCGCCAACCGCACCCTGGAGAAGGCCCGGGAGCTGGTGGCCCGCCACGCCTTCATGGCCGACCGCCAGGGCGTGGCCCTGCAGGCCTGCACGCTCGAGGGCGTGGGCGCCGGCTACGACATCGTGGTCAACGGCAGCGCCACCAGCCTGGGTGGCGAGGCCGTCCCGGTGCCTGCCTCCGTGCTGCGCCCCGGCACGCTGGCCGTGGACATGATGTACGGCCCGGCCGCCGCGCCCTTCCTGGACTGGGCCCGCGCCCATGGCGCCGTGCCGCGTGATGGCCTGGGCATGCTGGTGGAGCAGGCGGCCGAGTCCTTCGCCATCTGGCGTGGCGTGCGCCCGCCCTCGGGCCAGGTGCTGGTGCAGCTGCGCGCCCTCCTCGAGGGGAACGGGGCATGACCCGGGCCCTGGGGCGCTGGCTGCTGATGGCCGTCGCGGCCTGCCTGGGCCTGCAGCTGTTCTTCGTGGGCCGCATCGCGCTCATGGCGGTGGTCGCCCCGCAATCCACGGCCTTCCAGCGCTCGGAGGCCTGGCGCATCGCCAGCCAGACGTACCGCCTGCCCTGGCGGCAGGAATGGGTGCCCTACGCGCAGATCTCCGACCACCTCAAGCGCGCCGTGATCGCCTCCGAGGACGACGGCTTCGCCAACCACGACGGCGTGGACTGGGAAGCGCTGGAGAAGGCCTGGCAAAAGAATGCCAAGGCCGAGGAACAGGCGGCCCGCCGGGCGCAGCTCAATCCCAACCGGGCCCGCCCGCCCAAGATCGTCGGCGGCTCCACGATCACGCAGCAACTGGCCAAGAACCTCTTCCTCTCGGGCGAGCGCACCCTGCTGCGCAAGGGCCAGGAGATCGTGCTCACCTTCGCCCTGGAACAACTGCTGTCCAAGGAACGCATCCTCGAGATCTACCTCAACAGCGTGGAATGGGGCGAAGGGGTGTTCGGCGCGGAAGCGGCGGCCCGCCACTACTACCGCAAGAGTGCGGCCCGGCTCACGCCTTATGAAGCCGCCCGGCTGGCGGTGATGCTGCCGCGGCCCCGTTACTTCGAGAAACTGCCCAATTCGGGCTACCTGTCCAGCCGCGCCGGCCTGATCCTGGGGCGGATGTCGAGCGCGGAACTGCCCTGAGGCCGCCTCAGCCCCCCTGGCGGGTCAGCTGGCCACGCAGGTGCGCCAGGGCGGCGTCGATGTCCGCATAGGCCCGTTGGGCGACGATGTGGTCATCGACCGAGCAATGGTCCTGGAAGCGCTCGAACGCGGCGCGCAACTCGCCCAGCGTGCGCAACTGGGCGGCCATGTCTCCACTGCCCTGCGCGCGCTGCCAGGCCGCATAGCGCGCCTGCAGGCCGTCCCGGTTCACGGCGCCGGTCACCAGGCCCAGGAATCCGTCCATCCAGCGGCGAGGCGGCGCGGACAGCTGCGTCAGGCCGCGCTCGACTTCGGACAGCCGCACCGGGCCGGCCGGCACCGCCAGCCCGGCGGGTGCCGACGGGAGGGCTTTGGCCTGCGCGGTGTCCAGGGAGGTCATGATTGCGTTTGATGAATTCAGAAAATGTCGCTCTGAAGGAATATTAATCAGTATCCACTGAAGTTTAAAGTTTCATTTTGTGTTGCCCCTGCTGACATGCCGGAAACCCCGTCCGTCCGTCCAGGCGGGGGCCCGGCTCAGCCCACGGGGGAAGACGGCCGGGCCTGGGGCGTTCCCTCCGTCGAGGACGGATGGCCCGAATCTGGTTGCTGCTGCACCGATCGCTGGATGGACTCGGCCAGGGCCGTGAAGGCATCGGTCTCCGACTCGAGCGGCACCTGCGATGCCAGGTTGAATTCACCGACGAAGCGCACCAGGGGCCTGGGCGAGCCGCCGGCCTTGGCCTCTGGCGGGGCCGCCCGCTTCTCCTCCTGTCGCGCCGGCCCAGGGCCGCCCGCGCCGGCCACGCCCGGGTAGACCTGGCGCACGCGCCGGGGGGCGGGCTCGGGCGAAGCGGTCGGTGACGGGGACTCGCTCGGCGGTCGCTCTATCCGGCCCGGGCCCGTGCTGCCGGACGAGGCCGCCTGCAGGAGCGGCGCGGACCGGGAGGTCACCAGGGGATGGGAGCCCAGGGACGAGGAAGGGCGGGACTTCGGGCTGTCGATGCTCATGGGGTCCTTTCGCGCGGCGATGCGCCGCACAGGACCCATTAAACCAAAAAGTCTACTTCCGGACGCCGCCGGGGCCCATCAGTCCTGGGGCGCCCGGCGCAGGGTCTCCACCACGGGGCGGCGCAGCACGTCGCGCAGCCCCCACCAGCCCGCGGCCAGGGCCAGCAGCGCACCCGCCACGGCGCCCAGCACCGGCACACCGGGCGAGGCCCGCCAGGTGAAGTCGAAGGCATAGCGCGCCAGCGCCCACCCCACCGCCATGGCCACGGCGCTGGCCAGGAAACCGGCCAGCAGCCCCACGCCCGCCAGCTCGGCACGCTGCACCTGCCGCAGCAGCGACGCGCGCGCCCCCACCGCCCGCATCACCGCGAACTCGCGCGCGCGTTCCTCCCGAGTGGCGGTCACGGCGGCGAACAGCACCACCACGCCGGCCGCCAGCGTGAAGGCGAAGAGGAACTCCACGGCGCGGATCACCCGGTCCAGCACGCCCTGCACCTGCGTCAGCGTGGCCGTCATGTCGACATTGGTGATGTTGGGGAAGGCCCGCACCAGCGCGTTGTCGAAGCCCTTGCGCTCGGGCGCGCGGTAGGCGCCCATGTAGGTGGTCGGCACGTCCGCCATCCGGCTGACGGGGAACATGACGAAGAAGTTGGCCCGCAAGGACCCCCAGTCCACCTTGCGCAGCGAGGTCACCCGGGCCTCGACCGGCACGCCGGCGATATCGAAGCGCAGGGTGTCGCCCAGCTTCAGGCCCAGCGTCTGCGCCAGCCCCTCCTCCACGCTCGCGCCACCGGCCTCCTCGGGCTGCCAGCGGCCCGCCACCACCTGGTTGTGCGGCGGCTGCGCGGCGCTGTAGGACAGGTTGAACTCGCGGTCCACCAGGCGGCGGGCCCGGTCCTGCGAGTAGTCATCGGGCGAGACCGCCTGGCCGTTCACGGACACCAGGCGGCCGCGGATCATGGGATACCAGTCGTAGCGCGCCACGCCCGCCTCGTCCAGCATGCGGCGGAAGTCCTGCGCCTGGTCGGGCTGCACGTTGATCACGAACCGGTTGGGGGCATCGGGCGGCGTGGCCTGCCGCCAGCTGGCGATCAGGTCTGTGCGCAGCAGCACCAGCAGCACCAGGGCCAGCAAGCCCACCGACAGGGCACTGACCTGCACCACGGCATAGGCCGGACGGGCCGAGATCTGGCGCGTGGCCAGCACCAGCCAGCGCGGCGCGGTCGCCTCGTTGACGGCCAGGCGCAGCAGCTTGACGGCCACCCAGCTCAATCCGGCAAATAGCAGAACCGCCCCGGCGAAGCCGCCCACCGCGATGGCGCCGAGCTTCAGGTCGCTGCTGGCGGCCAGCAGCAGGGCGGCGAAGCCGGCCACCCCCAGTCCCAGCACCAGGGCAGAGGCGGGCTTGAGGCCGCCCACGTCGCGCCGGATCACGCGCAGCGGCGGCACCTGGGCCAGCTGCAGCACGGGCGGCAGGCCGAAAGCGGCCAGCAGCGTCAGGCCCATGCCCACGCCGAACGCCGCGGGCCAGGGACCCGGCGCGGGCAGGGTCGCCTCGGCCAGGCCGGCCAGCAGCTGCACGAAGATGAAATGCAGCCCGAAGCCCAGCGCCACACCCAGCGCGCTGGCGACCAGGCCCACCAGGGCGAACTCCACGGCGTAGGCCCAGGCAATGGTGCGCTGGCTCAGGCCCATCACGCGCAGCATGGCGCAGTCGTCCAGGTGGTTGGCGGCGAAGCCGCGTGCCGCCAGGGCCACGGCCACCGCGCTCAGGAGTGCGGCCAGCAGGGCGACCAGGTTGAGGAATTTCTCGGCGCGGTCCAGCGTCTGGCGCATCTCGGGCCGGCCGGCCTCCAGCGATTCCAGGCGGGTGCCGCGCAGGGCCTCGCTGGCGATGCGCGCCTGCGCCCACTCGGTGAAGCGCCGCACGTCGGCATCCGCGCCGGCCACGGCCGTGCGCCAGCTGATGCGGCTGGCCGGCCGCACCAGCCGGGTGACCGGCAGGTCGGCCTCGTGGATCATCACGCGCGGCGCGAAGCTCATGAAGCCGGCGCCCCGGTCGGGTTCGGTGACCAGGATGCGGCTGATGCGCAGCTGCGCATCGCCCAGGCCCAGCGAATCGCCCACCCGCAGGGACAGGGCATCGAGCAGGGGCGCGTCGACCCAGGCCTCGCCGGGCTGGGGAATCTCGCGGGTGGCCGCCATGGGCGAATCGGGGCCGGCCGCCACCTGCAGCGTGCCACGCAGCGGGTAGCCGGGCGCCACGGCCTTGAGCGCCACCAGGCGGCTGGCGCCGCCCTGGGCGTCGTCGGCCCGGGCCATGGTGGGAAACGACAGCGTGGTCACGGCCGACAGGCCCAGGCGGCGGGCCTGCTGCGCGAACTCGGGCGGCGGCGCCTGGTCGGTGGTGACCACGGCATCCCCGCCCAGGAGCTGGCGGGCGTCACGGGCCAGCCCGCCCTTGAGGCGGTCGGCGAAGAAGCCCACGGCGGTGAGGGCCGCCACGGCCAGCATCACCGCCACGATCAGCAGCCGCAACTCGCCGGCACGCAGGTCGCGCCCGAGCGTGCGCCAGCCGAGTTGCCAGGGGGAAATGGGACGCGCCGTCGTGTGCATGGGGTGACGTTACCTCAAAAGGAAACCCCCTGCCGGGCCCGCGGCGCCGCTGCCGCCCGCCTCGGTCCCGGCCCCGTGCGCCGCCTCAGGCGGGCTCGCGGCGGGCAGCCAGCTGCGGCTGCCACTGCAGGCGCTCGGCGCCCGTGTAGCACAGGAAATGCTTGTTGGTGGCGCGGCCGATGGCGCACAGCCCCAGCTGCTGCGCGACCTGGTGCCCCATCTGCGTGATGCCGCTGCGCGAGACCACCAGGGCCACCCCCATCTGCGCGGACTTGATGACCATCTCGCTGGTCAGGCGGCCCGTTGTGTAGAAGACGAAGGGCTGGTCCGGGGTGGCGTCGGCAGTGTCCACGCCGTGCATCCACATCCAGCCGGCAATGGTGTCGATGGCGTTGTGGCGGCCCACGTCCTCCACGAACACCAGCATCTCCTCGCCGCGGAACAGCGCGCAGCCATGCACCGAGCCGGCGGACTTGTACGTGCTTTCCTGCAGCCGGATCGCGTTGACGATGCCATACAGCTGGGCCTGGGTCAGCCGCGCCTCGGGCAGGCGCAGGGACTCCACCTCGTCCATCAGCGCCCCGAACACGCTGCCCTGCCCGCAGCCGGTGGTCACCACGCGCCGGGCCGTGCGCTCCTCGATGCGCTCGATGCCGGCGCGGGTCTTCACGGCCGCCGAGTGGACCTCCCAGTCCACGGTGACCGACTCCACTTCGGCGGGCGAGCCCACCAGCCGCTGGTTGCGCAGGTAACCCAGCACCAGCCACTCGGGATGCGCCCCCAGCGTCATGAGGGTGACGAGCTCGCGCTTGTCCACGTAGACCGTCAGGTCCCGCTCGGCGGGAATGTGCAGGGCCTGGCGCTGGCCGTGCTCGTCGACGGCCTCCACCTCACGCACCAGCGGGGCGCGGGCTTCGGTCAGTCGGGGCAGGCCGGGCGTGGGGGATTCGGTCATGGCGGGCAGGCTACACCAAAAATGAAAAAGGCCAGCCCCAAGGGGCTGGCCCGGCGGACACACCCGGGACGGGGGCTCAGGCCTTCTTGGCCGAGGCCGCCGGGGCGGCCGGTACGGCGGCCGGCTTGGCCGCGGCGGGAGCCGCAGCAGGGGCGGCGGCAGCCGGCGCGGCCGCCACGGGGGCCGGCGGGGTGTAGACGAACGGGCCCGGGTCCACGCAAGGCGTGGGCGCGGTGAATACCACCGGCGTCGGGGCCGCTGCCGCCGCCGGCGCCGCAGCAGGAGCCGCCGCCACGGCGGGTTTGGCAGGCGCCGCAGCCGTGGGGGTGGCGGGGGTGGCCGGCTTGGCCGGCGCGGCGGGCGCCGCCGGGGCGGCCGCCTTTGCCACGGTGGGCGCCGGCAGCGGGGGCAGGCCCTGGGCCTTGCGCAGGGGCGCGGCCACCTTGTCCTGGGACTTGCACAGCTGGAAGGCATCGACCTTGGCCTGCCAGGCCGCCTTGGCGGCGGTCTCGGCGGCCTTGGCCTTGGCGGCATCGTCCGGG
>JACCEA010478494.1_pt1 | contig 12376 bp, 12 predicted proteins | sample 7449851 | NCBI WGS metagenome assembly JACCEA01 (sample SAMN15323453, study PRJNA562643) | freshwater metagenome | isolation source: river surface water | place: USA:Blue River Watershed | collected 2017-08-18 | reverse complement strand
TCGTCATTACGAGCGAGCCCTCGGGCGAAGCGTAGTAATCCACTTTACTTCATTTTATTGATTTCTAAATTAAGGGATCGCGACGTTTCGCAAGTTTGCTCACTCGCGATGACGAGGTAAAAATGGTTCTTACTTTTGATGACTTAAAAAATAAAGTGAAAAATTCTAAACTGATTTCAACCATTCAACCATTTTTCTAAAAGCATCAGCACGATGTGAAATTTGATCTTTTATTTTAGGATCAATCTCACCAAAAGTTTCTGTCATTCCTTCTTTAATAAAAATTGGATCATATCCAAAACCTTTATTGCCTTTTGCAGGAAAGGTTAAAAATCCATCAACTCTTCCTTCAAAAGAGATTGAAAAATTGGTTTTTGGATCAAATAAGGTTAAGTTACAAATGAAGTGAGCTTTTGCTTTTTCAAATGATTTACCATTTTCTTTAAAAGCTTTAGAAATTTGATCGAAAGCATAGTTGAAGTCTTTTTTACCTTCTTGATTTATTGCCCATCTTGCCGAATAAATTCCTGGATCACCATTTAAGTCTTCAATACATAAACCTGAGTCATCAGACAAGGTGAATAGACCAGTTTTAGATGAGTAAAATTTAGCTTTAAGAAGCGAATTATCAGCGAAAGTTAAACCAGTTTCTTCTGGTTCAACTATATTAAAACTTGCTGCTGAAATACCTTTAATACTTATTTGCTCTAAAAGTTGAGAAATTTCTACAACTTTTCCAGCATTATTACTGGCAATTAGAATTTCTTGGGGGAGTTTCATATTATTTACTAAACACTATAAAATTGGTAACTATACAATCTTAACAAGTACTGTCATCTTTCGATTCTCTCATTATAACACTTTTTGTTATGGTATAATTGCCATAAAATTCTGAATTTAAGCACTTTTTGATTACAGGTAAACGATCAGATAGAGTAATATTTACTTCGCAAAAAAGGGCAAACTTTAATGAGAAAAGTTTGCCCTTTTTTGATAAAAAGAATTTTAGTGAAACTAAGCAGCCGCTTCATTGTTTGCAGCAGCTTCAGCTTTTGCTTCAGCAGCTTTTTTTGCAGCTTCTAAGGCTTTTTTCTTCATATTAGAACCTTTAGCTTTAGGTTTGAAGTTGGGTTTATACTTTTCAGCACCTTTAACTCCAAGAGAAATTAAAAAGCCAGCAACTCTTTCGCTTGGTTTTGCACCAACAGAAAGCCAGTGTTCAACTCTTTCTTTGTCAATTGTAACGCGATTTTCTTTTTCATCAGATAAAAGCGGATTGTAAGTACCAACTTTTTCAAGAAACTTACTGTCTCTTGGTGAAGTGTGGTTTGTTACAAGGATACGATAAAAAGGAGCATTTTTTCTGCCGCCTCTTGATAAACGAATTTTTAACATATTTTATAATTTAAATGAATCTTTTAAGCGCCATTAAGATTATTATGCGCCATTAAGAAAAATTTAGACGGAAAAAACTTGAGGAGGCAAGAAAAATAAAGTCCTATTATAAATTTGCAACTGGTTTTATTGGTGTGATGGAAATTATTTATTTTGTTTTTCTCCCTATTGATAGCTTTTCGCAAGATAAAACGTGTCAGTTCAATTCTTCTCCTCCAGTTTTCATTACGAGCGAGAATGCTTGAGAAGCTTTGAAATCCAGTTTGTAACGGTTTTGGATTTTGTGGTAAGTTAGATTGACAGGTCTTACACGCTCCATAAAATGAGCGAAAAAAATGCTCGTTTGCAATTCGTGAACTAAACTGCTGAGTTTCTTCGCTTAGCTTTGGATAACAGTTCTTTTTAGTTCAACTGACTCTTCTTTTTTCTAGTTTTCTTGACAAGGTTCTTCGGTGCATTCCCAGTAATTTGGCAGCTTTTGAAATATTGAAATCAGTTTCTACTAAGGTTTGGTGGATATATTCCCATTCTAAATTTTTTATAGAAGTTTTTTTCTCTTTGACATTTTTTGTTTGTTCATCATTGAATGCTTTTATTATATCTTCAACATTTGCAGGTTTTGCTAAATAGTAGCATGCTCCAGCTTTTATAGCATCAATTGTAGTTGTTATGCTTGCATATCCAGTAAGCATTACGATCTTAATATTTTCATCAAAATCATGTAATTTTTTTATAAATTCTAAACCAGATTCTCCGGGCATTTTTAAATCAACAACTGCATATTGCGGATGAAATTTTTTTAAAATCTCTGAAGCTTCACGACTATTATTCGCAATTTTAGTTTCATATCCTCTTCGAATAAAAGATTTCTCAAGGCTTTGAGCCAGAACTTCGTCGTCTTCAACAATTAAAACAGATTTATAATTTTGCATTTACAAAGGAATTTTAATTTCAACCAAAGCTCCTAAAATTTCTTTTGAATTTTTTAAGTTAGAAATTTTTACTTTGGCATTAACTCTATTTAAAATATTTATACTTAAAAATAAACCAATCCCATTGCTTTTTTTGGTTGTAATATTGCTTTTTCCAATTTGCTTTAAAACTTTTTTGTCAAAGCCTTTGCCATCATCTTTTACCATTATTATAAGTTCTTCTTTTAAAGACTTTACCGAAATCTCCATTGAGCTTTTAGCTGCTTCAAAAGCATTGTCAAAAATATTAAAAAATGCTTTAGTTAAAATATCGTCGAAAATAATTCTTTTTTCAGCATCTCCTTCAAAATTATAACTAAAATCATTGATTTTCCTTGAAGAAGACCATTCTTTTATAATTTGATCAAAAATTTTTTTTGCTGGTTTAATTTTTGCTTCTTCAGCACGAATTTTATTATTAGCCATTAAAATTTCTGACAAAGCTTTTTTACAACGTGTAAGTTGAGACTCCATTAAAGTAATATCGTCTTTAATTTGTTGTGGTGAGTTAAATTCAAGATTTTTTAAGTCGTTTAGAGTTACGGAAATTGTGGTTAGAGGAGTACTTAATTCATGAGCAGCATTGCTTGCAATTAATCCCATTCTTATAATATCAGCTTCTTCTTGCGATTTGCGATCTCTTTCTTGTAGGTTTTTAATAATTTTAGTAACAAAAATAAGAAGCAAGCCAGCAGATAAAATATAGCTAAGTAGCATTCCATGCAGATGTAAGTTAAAAGTACTTCCGCTATGATTATGAAACGCGTGCAATTCGTGAAAATAAAATCCTAAAAAAATGTAACAAATGATGGTTATTGTGGTAATTAAAAAAGCATGAATTCTTTGCAGCACAATTGCGGCAATAATCACTTGCAATAAAAATAATGAAATAAAAGGATTTGAAGCTCCACCGCTTAAGTAAATTTGGGTTGCAAGAGCTATGACATCAAATAAAAGTTCAATAAATAAAGTATAGTTGCTGATGATTTTTTGGGATTTGTAAAGATAAAAGCTAAAAGCATTTAAAATATTTAACAGTATTAAGACTGAAAACATTTCACTTAAAGGAAGTTCAATTTTTAGGTAAAAATTGGCAAAAAGAATTGTTGAAATTTGACCAAAAGTTGCAATTCCTCGCAACCAAATAAGCTGTAAAAGATTTTTTCGGTTAGTGTTTTGTGATATTGAATTGGTCATAGTAAGTTCGGATTTATGGCATATACCAAAATAATCAATCTAACTAAAGAAATTAATATCTTTGATTAGTTTTGTTATAGCCATTATCTTTTCCATCACTATTGGAAGTGAAGTAAAATATTAACATCCTATTTTGGAATGAACTTTTAGAACACTTCAGAATTTAATTACTTAAAAAACTAAATTAACACTTATTCAAAGTTCTTGAAGCTCTTGCAATTGGATTAGTTAGATAAAAATTATAGTCATTAGCAAGAAGTTTTTCTTCTGACAATTGTCCGGTAATTTCTTCTGATTTAACCCAAGAAGATTGGTTTATTTGATCTAAATTAGCAAAATTAGGGTAAGATTCAAAAAGTGATTTTCTGACATCAGAAAAACTTTTATATCCCAAATCAACGCCTAGTGATTTTGCCAATTCTAATATCACTTCCCAGTCTTCTTTAACCTCGCTTGGAGCAAAAACCGCTTGATTTGTGCTTTGAGGTCTTCCTTCTAGGTTAATGTAAATTGCGCTTTTCTCGCTATAAGCTGAAGCTGGTAAAATTATGTCAGCAACTTTAGCGCCATTGTCGCCATGCGATCCAATATAAATTACAAATGCTCTTTCCAGTTTAGCAAAATCAATTGAGTCGTCAACACTGTGTAAAATTAAAACTTTAACTTCGCCATGATTAGCTTTTTCTAAGATTTCTATAACATTAGTTTTTCCAGCAAAGCCAAGTTCAAGACCGTTTATTAAGCCGCTTGATTTAGACATGAAGTTAAAACCATTCCAATTATCTTGGATCATGTTATATTTTTCGGCAATTTTTTTAGCATATTTCAGAACTAATGCGCCATCTTTTCTTGAAATTGCATCTGAACCAAGAATTAGCATTGGTTTTTTAGCTTCTTGTAAGATACGGCTGAACTTAGATTCTCCGTCTAAAATATGTTGTAGAGATGCTGAAGAATCGCCTAAGTTATCATATTCATAGGTTAGATCAGAATTACAGCCAATTGCAGCAACTTTTAGTTTTTTTGATAAGAATCTTTTTCTAATTCTAGCATTGACAATAGCTGCGTCTTTTCTTGGATTAACTCCTATTAAAAGGCAGGCATCAGCTTCTTCAATTCCTTGAATTGTTGTGTTGAAAAGATAAGAAGAACGGTCTATAGGATTGATTTTTTCAAGATTTAGTCGGCAGTCAAAATTTTCAGAACCAAGTTTTTGCATTAAGTTTTTTAACAAGAAAATTTCTTCAACTGATGATAATTGACCACTTAAAGCCGCAATCTCAGATTTATTTACTGACTTTGCTTTACTCGTAATTTCTTTCAAAGCTTCTTCGAAAGCTACTGATGTAAACTTTCCATCTTTTTTAATGTATGACTTATCTAAACGTTGATATTTTAAACCATCATAGCAAAAACGAGTTTTGTCAGAAATCCATTCTTCGTTAATTTCTTCATTTTGACTTGGTAAAATTCTCATAACTTCAAGTCCTCTTGAATCAATTCGAATGTTGCTTCCAATGGCATCCATTATATCAACTGATTCAGTCTTTTTCAGTTCCCAGCTTCTTGATTTGAAAGCGTATGGTTTAGAAGTTAAAGCACCAACTGGACATAAATCAATTATGTTTCCAGAAAGTTCTGATGAAACCGATTTTTCTAAGTAGCTGGTAATTTCCATACCTTCGCCACGATTGATTGCTCCAAGTTCAACAGTTCCTGCAATATCTTCAATGAAACGAACACAACGTGTACAGTGAATACAACGTGTCATTTGAGTTTTAATCAAAGGACCCATATCTTTATCTTTTACAGCTCTTTTATGTTCATTAAAATGGCTTTCACCTTTTCCGTATTGGTAAGCTTGATCTTGTAAATCGCACTCGCCACCTTGGTCACATATTGGGCAATCAAGGGGGTGATTCGCCAGCAAAAATTCCATTACACCTTCGCGCGCTTTTTTTACCATTGGAGTATCAGTATGAATTTTCATACCTTCAGTTACTGGCATGGCGCAAGAAGCAACTGGTTTTGGAGGCATTCCTTCAACTTCTACCAAGCACATACGACAGTTTCCAGCGATTGCTAATTTTTCATGATAACAAAATCTTGGAACTTCAATTTCAGCAACTTCGCATGCTTGAATTATAGTAATCCCTTCAGGAACAGAATATTCTTTCTTATTAATTGAAATTTTCGGCATATTTTAAGAACATTTACAAAATAAAATATCGGCGTATTTTCTTTAATGCGCCGATATTCTTTCAAAGGAAAAGTTTTTTGTAAAACAAAATTTTTATAAAATCCACTTATTATTAAAATGGAATTTCATCATCAGTTTCTTCAATGGTTATATCGTTTCTTGATTTTGAAGAAGATTGATTGGAAGAATAGGAGTCGCCACCAGCTCCAGAACCTTTAGAATCAATAATTTGCAAAGTTGAATTGTAATTTTGTAAAACAATTTCGGTTGTGTATTTTTCAACTCCGTTGTTATCGGTCCATTTTCTTGTTTGAAGTTGACCTTCAATGTAAAGTTTAGCACCTTTTTTAACGTAATTTTTCACAACGCTAACTAAACCTTGAGAGAAAATCACAACACGATGCCATTCAGTTTTGTCGCGTTTTTCGCCTGTGCTTTTATCTTTCCAGCTTTCAGAAGTAGCAAGAGAAAAATTTGCAATCTCACGACCATCTTGAGTTGATCTGATTTCGGGATCTTGTCCCACATTTCCAACTAAAATTACCTTATTTATTGACATAGCAATACCTTGGTTAAAAAATAAAATTGATAAGCAACTCTAAAACTCTGTGGTTAAGAGTGTAAAACTAAACTTAGAATAAAGCTTGCAAGTAAACAAGATAAAATTTCTTTTTTTGTACGACAATTAATTTTTGTTACAAACTGGCTTTATAAAAAATATTAGCCATAGGTTTTTAACTTGTTGTTGTATTACATATTGCAAAAATTTTATTCCTGATTTTAATAGAGTGAAGTTCGCTTCTATATGTTTTGGTATATACAAAATTTATAAATTTTTTTTATGAAAAAACTTGCAATTCTTTTTACTTTTTTAACTTTAATTTTTTCTAACATGACTAATGCTTCAGCTTCTCAAGTAAAGCCAGTTACTAATCTTGAAAATTTACTTTATATTGATTTGAAATATGGACGTGTGGTAATAGAACTATTACCAAATATTGCTCCAAAACATGTTGAAAGAATTAAGACTTTAGCACGTCAAAAATTTTATGATGGAATTGTTTTTCATCGTGTAATTGACGGTTTTATGGCTCAAACTGGTGATCCAACTGGAACAGGAATGGGTGGATCTAAATTGCCAGATTTAAAAGCTGAGTTTTCTGATGAACCTCATATTAGAGGAGCTGTTTCAATGGCTCGTGCAATGAATCCAAATAGTGCAAATAGCCAATTTTTTATTGTCACAAGCGACTCAAGATTTTTAGATAGCCAATATACAGTTTGGGGTCGTGTAATTCAAGGAATGGAATTTGTAGATAAAGTTAAAAAAGGTGGTGGTAGAGATGGTAAGGTTGTTGACCCAGACTCTATGATTAGAGTACGTGTTGCAGCTGATGTTGAGAATAAGTAATTTTTTATGAACTACAATTCAGAAAATATTTTTGCTAAAATTATTCGTGGTGAAATTCCTGCGAATAAGGTTTTTGAAGATGAAAAGATTTTGGCTTTTTATGATATTTCCAAGGCTGCTCCAGTCCATGTTTTGGTTATACCAAAAGGTCAATATGTTGATTTTTCTGACTTTGTTACAAAAGCTGGTAATGAAGAAGTTGCTTATTTTTTTAAAAAAGTTTCTGAAATTGCGGCTAATTTGGGTGTTGATAAATCTGGTTTTCGTTTGATTTCTAATAAAGGAGACGATGCTCACCAAACTGTAATGCATTTTCATATGCATATATTGGCAGGTAAAGTTTTGGGTCCTCTTCTTTCAAGTAATAATTTATTGAGGTAACTATGGATAAAAAAATGCGCGATTCTACTCTTTTAGTTCATGCTGGACGCAATCCAAAAGAGCAAGGTTGGATGGTTAATCCTCCAATCTACCAAAGCTCAACAATTGCTTTTCCAACTCTAAAAGATCTTATTTATGCTGAGAGAGGTTATTCTAACAATGATTTGGTTGAACCTTATGAACTTAAATATGGTCGTTATGGAACTCAAACTAACTTTGCTTTAGAAAAAGCAATTACAGAGGTTGATGGTGGATATAATTCTTTTGTTACCTCTTCTGGTGCGGCAGCCATTAACACTGCGTTAATGGCTTTTTTAACCCAAGGGGACCACATGCTTTTAGTGGATAATGTTTACTCTCCAACTCGTGGTTTTGCTGATAAGTTTTTGAAAAAATTGGGAATCTCAACGACATACTATTCTCCTGGTGCAACACCTGAAGAAATTAAAAAATTAGTGAAGAAAAACACCAAGGTTATTTTTATGGAAAGTCCAGGTTCACTTACTTTTGAAATACAAGATGTAGCAGCAATTTGTAAAATGGCTAAAAAATCAGGGATAGTAACAATCATTGATAATTCTTGGGCAAGTGGAATTTATTTTAAACCCCTTGAGCATGGAGTTGATGTTGTTGTTATGGCTTTGACGAAATATATCAATGGTCATTCTGACATAATTATGGGATCGATAACAATCCAAGAAAAGCATTATCGTGTTATGTATGAAGCTTTTAGATATATGGCTGTTACTGCTGCACCATTTGCTTGTTATTTGGCGCAAAGAGGTTTGCGTACAACAAAAATTCGTATGGATCATTGTGCAAAATCGGCTTTAGAGTTAGCAAAATGGTTAGAACAAAGACCAGAAGTTATGAAGGTTCTTTATCCAGCTCTTGAATCTGATCCTAATCATAAATTGTGGAAACGTGATTTTACTGGTGCAGCGGGCTTGTTTACGATTATTTTAGATCGCAAATATTCTAATGAGTCCCTAGCTAGAATGCTTGATAAGCTTCACTATTATGGAATGGGATATTCTTGGGGTGGTTATGAATCTTTAATTTTACCGATTGATCCAAGTTCAGCTAGAAGTGCAACCAAATGGCTCTATAGTAACAAAACATGCTTGCGTATTAATGTTGGTTTGGAAGATGTAGAAGATTTAAAAGAGGATCTAGAGGCTGGTTTTAAAAGGCTTAGAAAATAGTGGAAGTGCAAATTACTTCTGCACAGGAACACGATTTTGAAGGGGTTTATGAAATTCTAATGCATGAAGGAGTAAATCCTTTCATGAATTATCCTGTTCTTAATCGTGAAGAATTTCGTGAAATTTGGAATGAAATTGCTACAAAACTGTTTTTATGGAAAAGTTCTGAAGAAATAATTGGTCTTATTGTAATTAGTAAAGGAACCCATCGAGTAAAGCATATTGCTTATATAGAAAAGCTGGCGATTAATCAAAAACTCAGAAGTAAAGGACTTGGAACTAAATTTTTTGATTTTGTAATTAATTCTTTGGCTTCACAAGGAATTACTAAAGTTGAACTTGGTGTTGAAGTTGATAATTTAGCGGCAATTGCTTTTTATAAAAAGCTTGGTTTTGAAATTGAAGGTGTACGAAAAAAACTACTTAATCGAGAAGGTGTTTTTGTTGATAATTACTATATGGCAAAATTTTTATAAGTCTGTAATCGTAAAAATTTTTGAAACTAGTTTGTTAGTTTTAACAAATAATTTTTTCTCAATTGAGTATTTTGGTAAATAAAGAATATGGCTTTCAATGAGTCTTTTCCAGTTCCGGAATATTAAAGTTGATCATTAAAGATTAAATATACTGCCATATAGATTAGATATTTATGCATCTCATTTTTTGCTCATGGAAGGTAAATTGATAAGTTAGATTTTGGATTGGTTTGATTATTGTTTAGTTATTTTTGCCTGCAATTAAGCAGGCAATTTTTGGTTCTAAGCGTCTTGTAAGAAACTTTTTAACAACTTAGATCTTTTTGGATGTTGTAGTTTTTTCAACGCTTTTGCTTCAATTTGTCTGATACGTTCGCGAGTAACTGAGAATTGTTTGCCCACTTCTTCCAAAGTGTGGTCGGTAACCATTCCAATTCCAAAACGCATTCTTAAAACTCTTTCTTCCCTAGGAGTAAGAGATGAAAGCATTTGGGCAGTAACTTCTTTTAATTTTGAGTGCGAAGCAGCGTCAAATGGCAACACTGCTGTTTTATCTTCAATAAAGTCGCCTAAAATACTATCTTCATCGTCGCCCGAAACAGGAGATTCCAAACTGACAGGATCTTTAGAAGTTCTTAAAACTTTTCTAACTTTGTCAACAGGCATCAACAACTTGTCAGCAATTTCTTGCGCATCAGGTGAACGACCCAATTCTTGAGTTAATTGACGAGAGGTTTTTACAATTTTATTAATTGTTTCTACCATGTGAATTGGAATACGAATTGTTCTTGATTGATCGGCAATTGCTCTTGTTATTGCCTGTCTAATCCACCAAGTTGCATAAGTTGAGAATTTGTAACCTCTGCGATATTCAAATTTATCAACTGCGCGCATCAACCCAATGTTTCCTTCTTGAATTAAGTCAAGGAATTGCAAGCCACGATTAGTATATTTTTTGGCAATTGAAACAACTAAACGTAGGTTGGCTTCAATCATTTCTTTTTTTGCTTTTAGCTCTTCGTCTTGGCTTTTTTTGATGACATTGATTAAGGATTTGAAGTCGCTTAACTCAAGACCCATAACTTTAAGTAATTTCAAGATTTTTTCTTGAATTTCTTTTATTTTTTCTTGTTCTTTGCTATATAAATCTTGCCACTTTTTTTCTTTTATAGAAGCAATTTTATTTAACCAGTTTTCTTTATCTTCAATTCCAGAGTAGTGTTTTAGAAAATCAGTTTTATCAATTCCGTAATTGCGTGAAAGTTTTAGAAGTTCAACTTCAGTTTGAATAAGTTTGCTGTGGGCTTCGTAAAGTTGTTCTACAAGAGCTTTAATCAAAGAGTCATTGAAACTTACTTCTGTTGTTAATTTATCAAATTCTTCTTTTAATTTTCTTATATCTTTGTCAGCGTCAATTTGGCTTTTGGTTTTATTTGCGCTTTTATCAAGAATTTTCTGGCAAATTTGTGAGATTTTTTGGAATAAATCTAACATTTTTGGCATTAAAATTCGTTCCATTGATACAAAAGAAACAACGCTTTCGTCAATTTCATGTAACTCCTCATCTTCAAAAAGCGTATCTTCAGTTTCAGCAGCCGAATCAACTTGTTCGTTAATTATTGATGTAACATCTTCTACATTGCTAGTTTGAGCTTCTTGGTTTTCAGAACCTTCACTACTTTTTATCATTTCTTCCAATTCAGAATTGTATGTTTCGTCAATTCTTATGATATCACGAAGCAATAAAGCACCACCTGCAAGACCATTATACCACTCAATGAAATGTTTCATTATCATTGGGCTTTGGTAAAGTGCTTTTACAGTTTTATTGCGACCCTCTTCAATGCGCATTGCAATTGAAACTTCATCTTCACGAGTAAGAAGTTTCACACTGCTCATTGATTTTAAGTAAGTCTTTACTGAGTCTTCAGAACGTTTTTGACTTTTTTCCTCATCTTTTGCTGCCAATCCTTCTTCAAGAAGTTTTTCTAAGTCATCTTCTTTTTCAATGATATGAATTTTGAATTCTGTAAGAATGTCCAAAATTCTGTCCATTTTTTTAGGATCAAGATCAGACTCAATATTTTCATTGATTTGATCGTAAGTTAAAAAGCCTTGTAATTTTCCTAAAGCAAGTAAAGCTTTAACTTTATCCGCCATTTCATTTGAAATCTTTTTGCCTTCTTCATCTTTTTGTTGCAAAGCCGATTTTACACCTTGAATTAGATTAAATTTTTCTGCTAAAGCAATTGTGTTATCACCAATTGCTGGTTTTACTTTAGTGCGTTTTTCTTTTTTTACCGCGACTTCTTCTTTATTACTTTTTTGAGTGGTTTTTTTGATTTTTTCTATTTTCTTTGGTGTTTTTTCTTTAATGTTATTTTTAACTTTTACTTTAGGTGCTTTTTTCTTTTCAATTTTTACAAATTTTTTAGCCGATTTTTTAGGTTCTATTTTTTTGATTTTTTGTTTTGTAGATTTTGCCTTTATTTCAGAAGCTTTTGTAACTTTTTTGAGTGCTTTTTTTACAGTTTTTTTAGCAATCTTTTTAGCAACTTTTTTTGTAGATTTTGCTTTGCTAGAAGATGTTTTATTTACAGCTTTTTTAACAACTTTTTTTGGAGCTTTAATTTTTGATTTAGATTTTGGCATTATTTTTTTTGCTGATGTTTTAACAGTTTTCTTTACTGTTTTTTTAGCAGTTATTTTTTTACTAACAGTTTTTTTAGCTGAGTTTTTTTTGTTTTTTTTCATTGCCTTTCTTTTTTAAATAGTTTCTTTCTCAAGAACTAATATTCTTCGTTCTAGAGAATTTTTATAGTCAAAAATTTCTTTGATTTTTTGATTAGTTATTGCGGTTTGATGAGTTTCAATCTCATCAATTTTGTTTAGAACTTCTCTATATTGCTGTTCTACTTGAAGTAACAAATCTTTTAAAAGTAGAATGCTAAATTTAATTTGAGCTGATTCTAATGTAATAAAACTAATGCTTGCAAGAAGATTCTTCAAGTCTGATGAATCTTTTTTTGATAAATCTTGCGAAACTGCTTCAATTAAGGCTTCATAAATAAAACCCGTCATTGCGAGGAGCGAAGCGACGTGGCAATCCACTTCGTCACGAGTTTAGGAGTTCGTGACGA
>JACCEA011181688.1_pt1 | contig 12377 bp, 18 predicted proteins | sample 7449851 | NCBI WGS metagenome assembly JACCEA01 (sample SAMN15323453, study PRJNA562643) | freshwater metagenome | isolation source: river surface water | place: USA:Blue River Watershed | collected 2017-08-18 | reverse complement strand
GAGACGCTTGAGAGCAGCAGCCTCATCTGCGTCAATCGCAGCCATCGCTGCTTGACGACGCTGCTCGATCATCTCTGATGAGCTGCTGCTTGAAGAGGAGGAGCTGCTGCTTGAAGGAACAGACATGTGTGTTGGAGATGTATGAGAGCTGTTACGTGTTTTCAGAGAGATGTGTAAACACATCTCTCAATATTTTTGTTTATTCGGTAGAATTACCAGTTGTATTTGCAGTGCAACTATCAGTTGTAATAGTCATACATGTAGTAACTATTCAACTCCCTAAAGTATGCACGCTCTCTCATCCATGCCTCATCTGCGTCAATCGCGGCCATCGCTGCTCGGAGACGATCGAGCAGAGTTTTCGAGTATTTGCTACTTGAAGGAACAGACATGTGTGTTCGAGATACGTCGAGAGCTGTTACGTGTTTTATGGAGAGAAGTGTTTTGCTTCTCTCCGTTATTTTTGTTTTTTCAAATATCTTCCTCCTCCCACTCGCGAAGCAACGTCACCTTTTGCGAGATTGGAGAAGAAGAGCGCTTCTCCTCATCATCAACGACATCCTCAACGACATCCTCAACGACATCCTTAGGCTTGTCGAGTGGAATCTTCTTCATTACCGCAATCTCTGTTGCGATGCGAGATGCACGCTTAGGAGTTGCCGTGTTCGCCGCAAAGATTGCGCTGGCAGCTGCCTCTGATGCTGAGGTTGGAGCAGCAGCTGGGAGGCGCCTTACAGGATGCAATGCTGTTGCATCCTCCCTCTCGCGACGCCAGCTGACACGAATCTCCTTCATCCGAGAAGGCGTCTCCCAGAGGGGTGTGATGGGGAAGACTTGCTGCATGCCGCGTAGAGTGCGAATACGGAACTGAGGATTGCCAACGAACTTCGCGTCGGGGTAGTGCCGCCGAATCATCTGCTCGATCTCTGAAAAGAGATCAAACACTGTGAAGTTCGCCTCCTTCTGCAGGAAAAGGTGAAGATACTTGGTGAATGTGAACCGAACACCACCGAACGCAATCAGCACTGCGATGGAAGAAATCTTTGACTGATCGCTCACATCATAAGTCATCACCTGCGTCGAGAAAGTTTGTGGAGGAGATGACATGTGATGTGTTGAGATAGCTGTTACGTGTTTTGCGGAGAGAACGTTTCTGTTCTCTCCATTTTTTGTTTTGTTTTTCGATAGAATTACCACCTGTAGCTATCGTAGATGCGACTCTCCAACTCCATCCAGTAGAGAGTCTCCTGTATCCGCACGTTATGCGATAAAGAAGGTTCAACATCCTCACCCCATTCAACATCCTCAAACCACCCAGACCAATCGTAGTCGTCATCTCCCCAATCACTAATCCACTCTTGGTGGTCATCGCGATAGCGAGCGTCAACGTTGTGGTTCTCGCACCACTGCTCCTCCTCGCGCTCATCTGCATGAGAGCGGAAGGCACAGAGCTCCTTGCGACGACGCTCTCGAGAATGTGTCTTCTCCTTGCGCTTCTCTGCACGTACCACATTGCGAAGGCGGCGAGGGAGAGCTGCTACCTCCACCGCCTCTGCCTTCTTCGTGGTGGCGAAAGCCTTCTTCATGAGCGCCTTCTTCTCTGCTGAAGCGGGAATGGCGCTCATGTTTATAGAGAAGCGCGTTACGTGTTTTATTGAGAGAGATGTAAAGATTTCTCTTTACATCTCTCTCTGTTCTCTCACATTTCAATAAACATACCGGTTGCCGTAAAATTCCTGATACTGAGAAGTGCAATATGGCCAAATTTGAGAAGGTACCTTCTTCACCCATTTCGGATACTCATCAATATTTGGCCACATCTCCTTCAAATGATCGAAGATTTCTTTTTCAAGAATGTCAACTTTTTGCTGATATTCTTCTTTATTAGGATGAGCGAAAAATTTCAGCTTGTAATAATGTCGGAGTCCTTCATCTTGATTGTAACGATTCAATGGAACGATATACGTTTCACGACGTTCTAGCAAAGAACGCAACATCAATACTTCTTTTGCCTCCTGTGCGTTGCTTGCAGGGTTGCTCATGTTTGCAGAGAAGCACGTTACGTAATTATTGGAGAGAGCGTTTCTGGCTCTCTCCAATATTTTCGATTTTTTCATTTTTTCTCAACTTCAATATTTTCAATGTTTGTTGAACAAATAGCTGTGTTGGCAACAATAAGGGTTGCCAGCAATAGGAGTGTTCAAACATCGCCTCCTGTTATCATTGATTGCGCTGCAACAAGATCTCGGTGAAAGAAGTAGCCTCTTTACAATGAGATGATTTGCGTATTCACGAATCGTAAAGAGAGAAGACATAGCGACCACTGGCTTTGTTACGTCTGTAATGGAGAGAACGTTTCTGTTCTCTCCGTTCGTTCAGAACGTGTCATTACTACTAATGTCAAACATAAATGTTGAAGTTTCGTTCTCGCAAACGGCGAAAGTATTCTTGATGAGAGAATCGCGAATCGCCTTGTCATCTTGTAGCAGATTCCTTGAACTGTTACACAACCACTCTACAGCATTGCGATACCCCTGAATCTTCCCCACCCATTGGACGATCACAAGAGTGTTGTCCAGTGTATACATTGTCTTCGAGATCATCTTGATTCGCACTGTGAAGATGCATGTGTCGGCAGACATGTGATGTCACTCTGTTACGTGTGTTTGAGAGATGTGTTTAACACATCTCTCCGTTTTTGTTTTTTACGTATTAACAACCGCAGACATCTGATAAAACTCTCCATGCGTTCGAACACTGCACGTCGTCGTCCCATCCACCCACACATCTGTGCGATCTGATGGGTCACGTCCGCCATTGTAGTGATTCTGAAGAGCGTAATGCTGTATCTGCGCAAACTCTGCGCAGATCTTCTCGATCATCTCATCATCCAAAGAACTACACCTCCACATCTTCAAACTCTTTGTGCATGTGACAATCTCCCTCTCGAAAAACAGCTTGATGCGAATACGACGGCAACGTGAATCGTTGTGCTGGCTGCTCTCGATTGGATGCGCGAGGGTGAAGAAGGAATTGCACGAAAGCAATTCCTTCTTCACCGCGCGAGACATGTTGAAGACACGTTACGTGGTTTGTGGAGAGAACGTTTCTGTTCTCTCCGTTTTTTGTTTGTTTTAGTGCTTCTTCCAATTCTCCAATGCGAAGTTGATGTCGCATGTGTAGTCCTCTGTTGCCATGAATGACGCCACCCATGCATCTCGTTCAGAGACCTCCTTCTCAACGACTGGAGGAATCTTGCGATTGAGATTCAACGTAAACGGCGCGATGTAAAAGGACAACAGATCACCATTTGTCATGACGTATTCGATTTTTCCGATGTAATCGCGCCACTTTGATGTGAGAATCACTTGTTGCAATGTGGAAATATGATCCACATCCTTACATTCACTCATCACTTCATGCACTTTCTGGCAGAGCCATGCCTTTGCCACATCTAATGTGTCGAACACATCGAACATGTCCCTGATATTGTCGCGAACTGTGTATCGCGCATCAATAGCAGCGTTCACTTTGTGAAGAAGAACTGCACGGAAGAGAGACGCATTTGCAGCCATTTGTGGTGGGGGGTGAAGGTGCGAGATGCTCTGTTACGTTGTTTATGGAGAGAACGTTTCTGTTCTCTCCGTTTTTTTGTTTGTTTTTTTCACTCTGCGAGACGAATGTTAGGCTCCCACTCCTCTGGCCATGCTGCTTGCTCAGGCTCTCCCTCCTCTGGCTCTGCGGCTGGCTGCTCCCCCTCACGTCCTGCCATCTCCATTCGCTGCACGATGTTCACTGCGTCGTCCCACTCTCGGTCGAAATCATCATCGTCCAACTCCCTGATGAAATGTTCGATCACACGGCGTTCGTTTTCTGTTTGGTAGATTGTAGCACGAATATCACGCGCATGCTGAGGATCATATTCCGTATGGACTGTACGGTTCAGAGTCTTGATGTAGCAAATGCATTGGTTGCCGTTCTTTGTGAACGTGAGATGACGCATGTAGTAGCACTCAGTTTCTCCATCCATTTCCTCTGGACGATCAACAATCAGCCGTGAAAGCGCACGCATTTTGTCGTTCTCTGCGTCGAGTGTGTCTCGCATAATGAGATCAATCAACCAGTCCTTGGCAGCATTCATCGTCATGAACATCTCCTGATCAGATGTCATCAGACGTCCGTTTTCAGTACGAGTGAACGTTGCGACGTAGATGTTGCGCGGCTCCTCCACCACGACGCGACGCTCGATCGGCAGCTCAAGCTTCAGCTCGTTGTTGGCCATGGGAGATGGGGGTGTGTAGGTGTGTAGGTGTGTGGATGGCAAGTCACGGCGTTGGAGGGGAGAGTATGAAAATACTCTCCCCGTTTTTTGTTTTTTGTTTGTTTGTTTTACCACATTCTCTCACACACGCGCAGTTGCCCACTCCACAGACCCCACCACTCCCACCCGCTTCGGCTTTGGTACGAACGCCTTGATCTTCTTGACGCTGCGTGCCACGATGAGACGGTAGTTCCACAGCTGCTGCCCCTCCTCATCGTAAATGGGGTTCTCGGTCGATGCGAAGTAGAGAATGACGCGGTTGCGGTTCGGCAGACGCATGTCCTCGCTCGTCAATGCGTCCAGCTGGCTCTTGATCTCCACGAGCATGGCATCCACATCCTCCGTTGTCTTCGCCATCCACGTGTGAGCGAGAGCTTCGATGTCTCTCCAGCTCACACCCTTCACGGCTGCTGCCATCTCCTTGTCCTCGGGAAGACGGCACTCCTTGGTGATGGAATACACTGATTCCGCCACGATTGCTGGCATGAGAGGGGTAGATGTGCCAGCAGCAGCGGCACTCTCGGCTGCGGCGATCACTCTCACCGCACGCTCGCTGGTCTTGATGAGGCGCATCATCTCCTTCTTCTCTGCCCTGCGCGCTGCAACTTCAGCGAGGGCGTGAGGGCACTTGCAGCTGCTGTCTCCGTGAAGATCTGCGAAGCAGAACGGGCATGCGCGCTGCCACGTCTTGTAGTCGTCGGAGGGAGTCGACATGAGGTGAAGCAGAGAGAGCGGAGGTGGATGTTGTGAGCTGCGTTACGTCGAGGATGGGAGAAGCGTTTGCACACCTCCCCCATTATTTTTTTGTTTTTCATTTTTTCACAACACCTCACAGCACCTCACCACGCTCCACACGGACATCCACTCACACATTTTCCACCCATTGCAATACGCTCGAACTCATGCATCCAGTAGTACTCCTCTTCGAGTTGCGGCTTTGACGTTCCCATCACCGCGTATGTACGAGCAATTGGGACAGGAGGCTCCTCTGACACGCACATGTCGCGCTTGGAAAGGGGCGTAAAGCCTCTCACGGATGCCATCGCCTCATCCACGACGCGCTTCACGATAGGAATGGCATCACGCGCCGAAACCTCGAAACTGTCCACTCCGAACAGTGCCTTGGTGGTGCGTGACAGCCTGAACACGATCTCGTTCTTGATGGCGTTCACGATGTTGGATGGCACTTCCTTGATGAAGCACATGCGCGTGTTGTAGCTCGACTTCACCTTGCCCACGATGGCGTCGAGATCAGTTGTGCGCCCAACCTTGAAGACGTGCTTGACGCCATCGAGGTCGTACGTAGCTTCAGTGGCATAGACGTATGCCGGAGCTGGTGCGGGGGCGAAAGACATTTCTCCCTGTTACGGCCGCCATGGGAGAGATGCCTACACACCTCTCCCTCCTCATTTTTGTTTTTTTTAGGTTTTTGTTCCACACACATCACACATACATCACACACACACATCACACGTGGCACATCACTCCTGTTGCGGGTGCAGCCGCTCCCACTCTGCCAGCACAGAGTTGATGCTGCATGTGTACTCGCGCTCCTTGAGGGTTGCTGCCACGAACAAATCGCGAGCAGACACCTCTGGCTTGTCGAACCACGTTGTGGCGTTCTCATCCACCTTCACCTCGTACGGCTGGATGTAGAAGAACAGCACGTCGCCGTTGTCGCGGGTGTATTCGAGCTTCTCCGTGCCCATGCCGTCGTACCACTCGGCGGTGAGAATGGTTTGCTGCACGGCGGAAAGAGCTGCGTTTCCGTGCAGATAGCTACCCCCCAACTCGATGCACAGCCACTTGCGCGCACTCTCGAGAGTTGAGAACAGCTTGGCGTTGTCTTCGAGCAGAGGGCGCCCATCCAGCATGCACTTGCTGAGAATCACCACGCGAAAGAGCTTGGCGTTGGTGGAGGACATTGTCGGAGCGTGCGTCGTGCCGGGGCGGGTGTCGGGTCGGGTTGGGTTGGAGTTGGGAAACCTACGTAACGGCCACTTGGGGAGTGGCTCGCCGCCACTCCCCTTTTTTTGTGTGTTTTGTGATTTTTGTTTTGTTTTGTGTGTTTTTTTTTGTCGTACTTCCCCTACCTACCCCTTACCACATCCCTCACTCATCCTCCTCATCCACGTCCATCTTCACCACCTTACGCCCAGCCTTCGGCGCTGAGGCAGAGCGAGCCGAAGACCGCGGCGGGGCAGGCTCGTCCAGCTCAGCAGCCGCTGCCGCCGCCGCCTTGTTGCCACGGCCGCCCTTAGGCGTCTCCTCCGAATCGCCTGCACCAGACGAGCTTGCGTCGTCGTCCTCGCTGCCCTCGTGAGCTGGCGCCGACTCCTCGAGGCGACTCGACTGCGCCACCATCACCTCCGTCGGCACGGCGGGGTTCATTGCCTCCTCAGCCCACTTAGGCAGCTTGGGGGTCACACCGGCGTCCTCCTTGGCGGCGTACTCGAGCATGATCTGGGCACGTGCCGTCTCGTGCTCACGCAGCGCCTTCTTTTCGTGTGCCATGCGCTCCACCTTGTCCAGCGATGCGTACCACTTCTTCTTGTCCTCCATCTTGCTCGGCGGCTTGAAGTTCTTGTCCTGCTTCTTGGCGAAGGCCAGTGCCAGCTTGAGCGGCGTCGGCGGCGCTGCGGTCTCCCACTTGTGGATGAGATCCCACTGCGCCTGAGCGGCCTTGAGGTCGGTGAGGGCGGTGGGGTTGGCCTTGCGCCACTTGGCGAGCGCCTTGGCGTACGTCATCAGGGCTGCCGTGTGCGCCTCCTCGATGTTCTCACGCTTGCTGGCCGAGAGTGCATCCCATGCCTCCGTCAGGATGGTAGCAGTCGTCCACGCCTTCTTGCCGTCCTTCAGCGGCACACCATCCCCCTTCGGGATCTTGATGTTGCCCGCCGTGGTGCGCTCCACCTTGTGGTCGGGGAAGATGCGCTTGAACGCCGCCTCGAAGGCCGTCTTGCCCTCTGCCGTGCTCGCCCACCACGCCTTGGCATCCTTCGGCACCTCAACGAGCGGGCGCCCCTCCGAGTCGGTAGCCTCGAGCACTGGCCGCTTACCCCCCGTGGAGGAGATGGTGCGAGCGAACGCCGAGATGATGCCAGTCAGCTCATCGGACTTGTCCGACAGCAGAGCATGTAGCTTGGTGATCTCAGACGCCTTCCAGTCCTCCTCCGCTGCGGAGCTGAGGAGCTTGGTGATGGCCTTGATGGCAGCAGCTGGGGTGGAGATGGCAGTGGGGTTGGACATAGCGGAGGGGGTGTGTGGGTGTGGGTGTGGGAGTGTGGGAGTGGGTGGTTGAGAGCAGGAGAGCTGGGGGGTTACGACGGCTTGGGGGCAGACCGGATTGGCCTGCCCCCTTTGGGAGTGGGGTAGAGAGAGTGTGCCCCTGCACTCTTGTCTGCCCCTGCGCTGTGTGCGCTGTGTCTACACCAGTTTCGCCCAGAGTTTTTTTATTTTTCATTTTTGGTATAGGGGGTAGGGGAGGGGGAGAGGCTAGCCGCAAGGAGGATAGCTCCCTTGAGGTCTTTTGGACTTGCGCAAAACGGACACAAGCGAGGAGCCCAAGAGGGGGCAGGAAAGTGCCAAGTCCCGACTCTCTTGGCGTCCTACCGACTTGAGAGAACTTTGACATTGGCTTTAGGGAATCTGAGGCGGACATGGGCAAGGGAGGGGAGGGGGTAGCCAGAAACCCCCCAAGTCCTAGAAGGCCATAGAGCCCAAGTCAGATATTCATTTTCCCATGTCAAGGCCTATGTTCTCCCAAGTGCTGAATACTCAGAGGTCATGTCCAGCCCCTCAAATAACAAGTCAATCCCCACCTTCCCCCACCCCCAGAGCCTCTATAGGCAAAGTCCTCTATCCTTCGTATAGGCAAAGTCCTCTATCCTTCGTATAGGCAAAGTCCTCTATCCTTCGTATAGGCAATTCTCCTCTCCAAAAGGCATATTAAAAATTCAACCCCCTTTGTAAAATGGCCTCAAAAATAATTCTGTTCCATTCCAAATTCAGCTCACATTGTAAAGATATACAGAAGCTGATGGCTGGAATTCTTGAAACGCAGAATATATGCGTTGATAATCCTATAGTAAGAAACCAAATTTTATCTGATACCAAGTTTGGAATTCAATCTGTTCCGTGTATTTTAATAGTATATCCTGAGGGAGCTGCTGAAAAATATGAAGGTGATGACGCGTTTGAACTAGTAAATAAACATAGAAATCAGTTTATGATGTTACAACAACAGGAACAGATGAAGATACAACAGCAAGTACAACAACAGGCTCAGCAACAGGCACAGGCAATGTTTCAACAGGCAGCCCAAGCTGCTGCATCTAGAGAAGAAGAGGAAAGATCCCCCTCCCCTCCAGCATCACCTCCGATGGCACGTTCGTCTCTTCCAATAATTAAACAGAAGAAAGATAAGAAAAAGAAGAAAAAGAAGAAGGGAGATGCTTCTTCAAGAGAAGAGTTATCATTTAACGGCGATACTTCCCCAGAAGAAGAATTACAAGTGAGTAAGAAACGTGAGACTGCGTCTGATATAGCTGCTAGAATGCGACAGCAACGTTCTCCAGTTAATGACGGACAACGTATGCCGTTATAAACGTTTACTTTTTCATAAATAAAATGATTGAAAATGATGAAAACTTTCCAATAATATTTCTTCAAACTCTGATAGATAAAATAAAAAATAACACAATAACAAAAGAGGAATTAATAGCAATCGAATATTTACGAATATCTCTTCAGAACACTCATGTCTCATCAGATGAGAAAGAATTGAGAAAATATCTGACTGCTGGATATGTTTTTTATAACATGTCTAATACAGAATAAATTATTTATTAAATTTTCATATTTAATAAATGTCGTGTAGTAGCGTTGGAGACTTAAAACCGATTCCTTCAAATTCTGGAGGTACACTAGTATATCAGTGTAACGTTTGCCCATCTCTCTCTTCACAATGTTCATTCAAAAATATTGATACTGGGAGTGGAAAAGTGTGCGAATATGTCTATGGAACAAATAATAACGCTTCTACATCTACACAATATAATGGGAGAGTTCCTTTTCCAGCGGGAACAAATCAATGGAACGGGTGGAAAGAATCTGTTGCAAAAGAGATATTCCCTCTAAACAATATGATGGATTGCTGTACGGGAAAATACCCTGATATCGTTGGAACGAATCCTGATATTTCAACATATGGAAAACGTACAAATAATCAATGTGCGTTATGCTGGACTGATGGCAGTGATGAATGTAATACGGCTATTGCAAATTGGTGTGGCCAAGTGTATAACAATGATATAGTGATGGGGTTTGACCCAAAATGTCAACTTTGGGCGAACGCGCATAAGACTGACGGTAAATATGACCAGATGATGGTTAATATTTGCCAAGGAACTAAGTTGGCAACTCCAACATGCAAAGCCTATTCCGAAATTCCGAATGTTAATTTAGATCAAAATATTAGAAGTTATTGTGACGGATTAGGAGATAATGCGATAAATGACCCTATTTGCGGATGTTTTCTCAAGGAATCTGTATATGATAATTTTTTTAAGGATTTATCTCATGATCTTCAAACAGCCGTTCCACAATATAGAACATGTTATTTTCCGAAGTGTGTTCAGAGCGATTATAAGAGATATAACGATAAGCAAGCAGGAACAAAAGAAATATGTCCGTCTGTGAATACATGTCTGATTGAAAACAAGATAAATAATGATGGAACAATTAATGGAACTATTATTTATGATGGAACGAATAATTGCACGTTTGTAAATCCTTCCCCAACACCGAACCCGTCTCCTAATCCGACACCTCCCTCTCCAACACCTCCCTCTCCAACACCTAATCCGACACCCCCTACACCCACTCCACCATCCCCATCTTCAGGTGGAGATGATTCAAATTCTTGGGTTAACATTATTAAGAGAAAATGGAATGGTTTATCGAGAAATCAATCTATTGCTGTTATATGTGTTATAATAGTTTTGGTTATTCTTGTTCTAATTTTATTATACAGAGAATTCTCATCTTCAACAAACCCTAATGTTAAATAGAAAATGAATAATTTTTCTTTTCAGAAAGAAAGGAAAAAATGGAGCATATCAAGAGAATCAATGAATTATCAAATCTTGATTCTCTAAAAGAATATTTAGATACTCTTTCTCCGTCTGTTCTAATTCAGATTGCTGATGTCGCAAAAGATGCGTATTATAACACAGACACTCCTCTTTTTTCAGATGCTAAATATGATGTTCTTGCTGATGTATTAGCAAAAACAGGATACAAAAAAATTGGTGCACAGATTAGAGAAGGAGAAGGGCGTCCTCCAAAAATTTCTCTCCCTTTTTGGATGGGGAGTGCAAACAAAATAACTCCTGAAGAACAGAAAGAATGGGAGAGATGGAAGGGAAAATATTCAGAAACAAAATTTTTCATATGTTCAGATAAACTAGATGGTGTATCATGTCTTGTAGAATATACTGGGGGAGGCGATACTTCGCCTCGTCTCTATTCTCGTGGAGATGGAGATGAAGGAAGTGATTTATCTTCTCTTGTTGCGCATATACAACATCTACCGAAATTAAAAAAATCAATGTTTGTTCGAGGAGAGCTTATTATTTCAAAAAAAGATTTTGCTGAAAAACATTCAAAAACGTATAAAAATGCCCGAAACATGGTAGCCGGATTATTAGGAAGTAAAACTCTTCGCAAAGGAACAGATGATATTCAGTTTATTGCATATGAATTGATTTCTAAAGCTGTGGAGGAGAATGTGGATTCTCCACATTCTCAGCTCCCTCCGAAAGAAGCGTTTTCTATTCTTGAAAAAAACGGATTTCGCACTGTTTATCATACAGAGCGCGAAGCACTCTCTCTTTCTAAACTTGCTGAACTTTTTATTCAGAGAAAAGAGGAATCAGAATTTGAAATTGATGGAATTATTGTTCAACCTAATCAAGAATATACAAGGAACACAGAAGGGAACCCTGATTATCTTCTCGCATTTAAAATGTTAATTGATGAGAACGTTCTTGAAACAACAGTTAAACGCGTTGAATGGAACGTGTCAAAGCATTTGCAACTTAAACCTGTCGTTATTATTGAACCTGTTGATATAGATGGTACAACAATTTCAAGAGCAACAGGACACAACGCAAAATATATTTTTGATAATTCTATTGGAAAAGGAGCTGTTATTAAAATAACGAGGTCAAAACAAGTAATCCCTTTTATTGTTTCTGTAGTAAAATCGACATCACCTGATATGCCCCCTGAAGGGGAATGGAAATGGGATAAAACACGTGTTAATATATTATCGTTGGCCGAAGATACATCTGATTCATGTATTAAACTTCTTGCTACATTCTTTCAGAAAATGGGAATCCTTTTCGTTTCAGAAGAGACTGTCCGAGCTTTATATGAATCAGAATTCGATACATTGATAAAAATTGTTTCTGCTTCGTATGAAGACATTCTCTCTGTTCCAAAATTTCAAGAAAAATCTGCAAAACGAATTTACAATAACATAAGAGAAGGGATGAAGAAAGCTGATATTCCAACGATTCTAGGAAGCTGTGCTATTTTCGGATTTGCTGTTGGAAGAAAACGTGTAAAAGAGCTTTTTGATAATTTCCCAACAATTCTTGAAGATTACAAAGAGATGACGAAATATGAATTGCATGATAGAATAATGAATATAAGAGGGTTTGGAGAAGAGATAACGGATAAGATTGTTCAGAATATTAAATATGCTGATAGACTGATTATAGCTCTCTCTCCTTACATGTCTAAAGAAGCTTTATCATATCAAAAAGAAGAAGTAGAAGGAGGATTGGAAGGAGAAAAAGTGGTGTTTAGCGGGTTTCGTGATGCTGTTCTGCAAGAAAAAATAGAGAGAAAAGGTGGAAAAGTAATGTCATCTGTATCTGGAAACACAACTATTTTAGTTGTTAAGAATGATAGTGAGCTTACATCATCGAAAGCTGTAAAAGCTCAGTCACTTAATATTAAGATTATAACAAAAGATAAATTTATCGAG
>JACCEA010985326.1_pt1 | contig 12377 bp, 12 predicted proteins | sample 7449851 | NCBI WGS metagenome assembly JACCEA01 (sample SAMN15323453, study PRJNA562643) | freshwater metagenome | isolation source: river surface water | place: USA:Blue River Watershed | collected 2017-08-18 | reverse complement strand
GAATTGGATACAAAGGAAAATTCCTGCTCTTCACCAATATGAACAATTCTTTGCGGCTTTGCTTCTATGTCTGCCGCAGTGGATTTAGGCCAATTGCGTGGCAGACTGGACGGCTTTTTGTGCATGGTTGAGTTATCGTGATAAGCGACCTTTGAATCTCCGGTGGTTGAACTACTTTAATGAATGTTGAAAAAGAAATGGTTGACATACAAAAATTCAATATCTACATATCGAAATCCAAAATTGGATCGGAATTCAGCAGCGGCGAAGAACAACGGCTGGCATTTCACCCACGCGAAACGTTCGTTTTTCCCATTCTTGGACAAACGAACTAACACGTTGTTTGTAATTAGCAATAGAGTTAGAAACCATAGACACTCCGTCTTTTTAATTAATTAAATATTCCTAGATTCCTTTTAAAATAATTCTATTCCATATTGCATGTCTAGATGTCATTCAATATTTTAATGGCGAATCCAAGTTTCCTTTGTCCAATAATTTATAAAAGACAAAATCACATATACTCAGAACCAATTGGCACTTGTCCAATGTAATTATACTTCTATACTATATTCTCTAAGGATGCTGGAAAACTTACAGACCACAGTAATCCTCTTCAAATTGTTTCAGCTTGCTCTGAACTTGTTGATGAAGTTTCTGAATGGCAATCTTTAAATGAGACTCATGAGCTATCCCAACAGGGTTTTTTTTCCACTTTATTGTTGATTCTAAAGTGCTTTGCGGCGCAACCTCATTGTACAGCAGACTTCCTTTGTAAGTTCGTTTGATGTCAGGAGTATTTTTGGGATCATCATTTTGAGTTTTTTTATCTTCTATAGAGGCAAAGTCACGTTTGGCTACAGCTATTTCAAAATCTAGCTTCAAATTGAAATCGTACAAATGTCTCTTTTTGCCTCTTGTGAGCACAATTTGTGCTTCACCTTCCAGTTTATTTACCGATGAAATGGTACCTTGAACACTGACATCACTTTCATCTGGCGATGTTTCCATATCTCTAATGGATAAACACATCTCTTTCAGCTTCTGCTTCGCAGTTTCGGTCATATCTCGTTCCTCCCAGGTCCCTGCATGATTCCATGATGAAGTTCCGATACCCCCATTCGTATTTGGTTGTGTGGGTGTGTGAGAAGTATGAGGTGTATCAGGAGTGTCATCAGTTGACATTGTGCTAGGTGAAGGAGTTGTACTGATTGTCTTCGGTGTAAATTCTCTCTTTTCCATTTTAGCTGTACCAGCATAAGCATCGGTTAATCAAGCCACTGATGAAATCAACTATCTTACCAGATGTCTCTTTGAAATAACAATAGCCCTTTGCTTTAGTCTCATCTAATATCTTCTTCTCTTCTTCATCATAAAGTTCTTCACAATCTGGCTCGGATTTAGGTGTTATCCTTTTTGATTTCGATTTTGTCGGTGTTTGTATTTTAGGTGGGACCTTGGCCGCATCATTCTTCTTGTTTTCTTCTTCCTCTTTCTCTTTTTTCTCTTTCTTCCAATCTTCAAATGAAAGCTCTGGCAATCCCTCAGAAATTTTAAGCTCATTGGACAATTTCCAATCAGCTTCGTCCTTTAATCTCTCTTCTTCTTGCCTCTTTAACCTGTCGTTTCTCTCTTTCTCTTTGTCATCATACAAGGATGTCCCCTTAGAGAAAATTTTTCCGAAAGAAGCTTGCTCCTTCTTTTTTACATCCTTCTGAGCTTTTAAAGCTTCTGAAAGCTCCTTTTTAGCAGAGGAATTGGAAGGTTCTAATGAAAGAAGCTTGTGCAGATCGCTAACGGCCTCGTCATGTTGAGAAAGTTTTCCATTAGCAACCGCTCTTCTAAACAAACACTTCACGTTGGCGGGGTCCAATTCCAAGGCTTTGTTCGCGTTTGTTAGGGCACGAAACCAACTTTCTTCTTTTATAGCTATCATGCAAAGGTTGCTGTAGAACGAAACTACTAAGCTGCGAACATCGTCCTGCATGGACTTGTTGGGCAGAGATTCAATAGTTTTCACGGACTTCAAATCATCCATCACGAGAAGGCCATCTTCATAGCTTTCTTTCGCTAATTTAAGTGAACTTTCCTTGAACAATTGGTTGCCACGATCTTTATGTGAATGAGCCTTGGCCATGGTTTCCATCCACTTGGCATGCAATGAATCTGGTGCGCCTTCATTCTCGTTTACGTTGTCATTCACGTCATCAATTTTCTCGAAGCGAGAGTAGTCATTGACGTTTTTCTTTGACATTATTTAATCCCAAATTGACTGAATTGCTTTGTAGCTTTGTGACACAAAAGGTAAGAATTTTGAAATATTGTATGGAATATTATATGGCGTGCAACGCCCCCCACTGAATGTCATGAAGCAACGAAGACCTTCCAGAACATAGAAATTGTGAAGGGGTATAAACTTCTGGTTTTATTTGTTTTGGGTGCTTCGAGATTCTTGTGGCCACTTGTGGGCACCAATACGCCACGCCTTGTATACAATATTATAAGTTGGAAGTACTTGTATGGAATATAGGTGCGGCTGATTAATTATGTGCAATTAATTTACTGTAAATGCTTTGTTTTTTTTTCCAAAGCCATCTGTTGATAGTCTGATAGAATAGAACAGACTACTACATTCTTGATGATGGAAGGAAGGGTATTTAAGAATATCAAGTGCAAAGAACAGGTTTTTGATGTTGCATTCCACCCACAATATGACCTGCTAGCGGCCGGAATAATTGACGGTTCAGTCGAGCTTTGGCACCATAACGATGGATCAACCGATCCTACAATAAGTCCAGTCAAACACAAACTGAATAAAAAAATCCATTATCACACATCATCGTGCCGTGGGATTGAGTTCACATCATCGGGAGACAAACTTTATTCTATTTCAGCTGACAAATCATGGAATGTTGTTGATGTGAACGGGCAATTAACATCCAGTAATAACAATGCACATAATGCAGCAATCAACAAGCTACTGATATTGAACGAAAATTTTATCGCAACCGGAGATGATACAGGAGTTGTTAAGCTGTGGGATAGTCGACAAAATTCCACTTCGGCAGTCATGAGTTGGGACGCACACACTGATTTTGTCGCCGATTTTGATTTTTGTGAAGAAACTCACACACTGGTCAGTGTTAGTGGCGATGCAACACTGTGTTCATATGATATTCGAAATCAAAAGCATTTCTACCGATCCGATGATCAAGAATCTGAGTTGCATTGCGTGCGAATCATTAAGGACAACAAAAAAGTACTTTGTGGTTCCCAAGATGGGGTTATGGTTGCATTTAATTGGGGACAATGGGGAGATTGCTCGGATCGTTTTCCCGGACATCTCGAAACAGTGGAATGTATGTGGAAAGTCGACGAAAGCACTGTTATTACTGGCTCCAGTGATGGCATCATTCGGGTAGTTTCAATAATGCCAAATAACATATTGGGAATAATAGGAGATCACAAGCGATTTCCTGTAGAAAATATTAAGCCTAATCGCGATAATACAATTCTCGCAAGTATCGCTCACGACGAAAAAATTAGGTTGTGGGATGTTTCCATGTTGCATGATGATGGTGAAGTGGAAGATGAAACGGGTGTAGTTAGCGAGGAGGATGCAGTTGGATGCGAAGGTGAATCCGTACATTATGATGAAGATAGTGTAATAGAAAGGAGCGACCTTGAAGTTGATGAGATAGGTAAAGCGAGCGGGGAAAGTAGTGTCGAGATCGATTCTGACGATGACAATTCGAGCGAATCTGGGTCAGCTGTACGTTCCATCACTGATGAAGAAGAAGATTATTCCGAGGAGTCAGATACTGACGAAAATCACAATTATCGAAAACTCGACAATATTTCCAGTTCCAATTCTACCAAACTTCAAACTCAACAAAATGCATCACCAAAGATATCAACAGATAGAAAACCCACTTTGGATCCCCTCCCCAAAAAGAAAATAACAGTGGCGGGAAGTGATGAAAGTGATAGTGATGAGAGCGCTGAAGGTCGCTCAAACAAGAGGAAGAAGCTTCCAACAGCAGCAGAAATGTTTTATGCCGATCTATAGAATTCCAAACATAATATTAATTACGTTCCCCAACGTCTGAGTTTGGACACTCCCCAACTATGGACTACACCTCATCTTCATGCAACAACATATTAGGAATACCATCCTTTACTGGAAACTTTCTGCCTGTCGATGGGCAAACCAACCAACCATCCTTCAGTTGTACTTCAAACAGTATATGATGAATTTCTTTCAAGAGCTCTTCGTCTGTATATGCTGTCTCTATATCCAAACTCTCTATCTGACGAACCCTCTCACCAATCGACAACGACTCTGCGGCTACTCTTAAAGCAGACCAGTTTATTTTCCTTAGCATTGCCTTAATAAAATCTGACATTTGATCACACGTCTTATTAACAGTATTCATTTTTAACCAGAACGGAACAGGTCGTACCTGTAGAAAACTGAGCAGCGACCACTTCAGTTCTCGTCGCTTCAATCTTCAAAGGATAACCCTGCTCCGCAGTAAGGCCACGAATATTGCAACGTAGCAAATTGTGCGTAATAAGCCGCATTGCTCAAATGGAAGTAGTAGTAGTGGTAAAATGAAAGGTGCTCGGAAACGGGTATACTTCTTTAATACGCAACAATTCTATCTTTGATGCAATATGAAATAGAATATGAAACTAAAACTCAATGCTTCTTCAGGGTACCACTTTCAATCACCAGACAGGAATCTTGGAATAGAATATTGTATTCTATCTGGTATCTCTAGCAGCGCCGCTCAGCCAAGCATTCTTCTACCCTGCTTCTTCTTACATTTTAACATGCAACAATGGAACAATAACAAAATATTCATATCGCATCAATGTAAATGGTAAAAGCCCCATATGGGGGTCGTTGCCTACATCATCTATCCACAGTATTGTATTTGCTATGTATATACTTCTGCATTTGGTATTGTAATAAGGCCTAAGTGTGATGATCTGGCTGGATCCTACATCGGGCACGCAAAAGGGAATAGAATTGCTTTACTTAAGATCATTCCCGTTGATAATAAATCCCATCACATCAATCATCATTCAATTAGTACTGACATTCATACCGCATTTATACAGCATTCCAATCGTGAGAAAAAAAACTGGCCAATATCTCGCCCAGTTACGTGGTTGCCACATAAACGGATACGAGTCCTTGATATATTACGCTCCAGCGGTTGGTAATGAAAGTTCCGTCGGATGTGGTGAAGGGTGCAGCGGGACTTTTCATTGTATCGCGAATCTTTTTCACTGCCATTTATATGATTCCTGCACTGAACGGTAAGCTCCGTACCTTTATGTTTGTGATTGGTATCACTTTAGCTATTGGTTTGCTAATTAGTGCAGCCAATAGATATGATTATTATTAAAATAAGTTAAAATTTCATGAACGGCAAGAAGAAAATAGGGAATGGTGGACCATTTAGATAAACGAACAGTACAACACAGGACAAGAAAGATTATGGATTACGTCACTGGAATCGCCATATACTTGTAACTAAGTCTACGTTTCTTTCAATTTTTGAAACGCTGCCTTCAATTGCCAATTCCTTTGGTGGCCTTTTATTATTTGAATAATGGTATCAATACTTGCTATTATTTCCTTTCGTTGGTATTCCGCAGCTGCGGTGTCCGATACAAATATATTTGCATTTATGGCGTTTCTGTGATAATTAAAAGGGTTCAATGCCAAAAAATTATCGTTTGTGTTGAATGCATTGAATGAGTAACAAACTTGTTTCCAATGAAGAAACGAAAGCAACAACGACCTACTCCATTTTCTTGATGTTGTTCTGAGGGTTAACAATGCCAACAAGGTACGGTTGCCATAATTATTAGACGTCATACAAAATCCTTAACCGAAAGCGCCACAACATACAGCGCACATAGATCACAAAATTGATGATTCCTGTAGCAATCAACCACAAAACAAATAAATAATCCCAAGTGCCTCTGCCATGGCAAGATGCAACAACAATGAATTATAAAATATTATACCAACTATAATTTTTTATTAATTGGGCATATGTGCACCATACCATGCTATTGTAGGATCCGCAAATTCTGCTTTTCCAAAAAATCAAAAAAGGCATGTCAGAAAACTTCAAAATTTCGAGTTAATTAAAGTGTGTAGCGGTCAAGCCGTTTCGTTCTGTTTTCTTGAACAGCAGAATTGCACTGCGGAATAATGGAGTCTTTTTCTATGCTCTACAATAGATTGTATTATTCTCTGGTGGTTGGAATCAAGGGATTCTTTTGAGCTTGTTTGCACATTTAGAACCGACTGAAGTGAACCAAAGATCTTCATTCCAGTGATCAGATCGTATTCTAAATGGGCAATTCAGCACCAGCAGCGAAGATATCTCCTCATCAACCCATACCACCGGGGGGCAGGATACCGGAGGGGTACTACATACAAGGTGGCATCATCCGACCAATCACTGAGAAAGGCAAAGATGACAACAAGAAAAAGGCAACTGCCGATAATCACGTGGTAGAAGTCTTTACAGCACAAGTCACGCCAACAAGCACAAGTTTACCTGGCAGGCAGCGAGATGATACTGGTGTCGTTGAAGATATCGATGATGCTGGCATGGAAAAATAGAGATGTTCCTACAGAACCTCTTCTTGTATGTGTGGAAGTTTTGACGAAACATGAAAAAAAAGAAGAAAAGTGTACATAGTGAAACTATATCAAATTGTATATAATATTTTTTCGTTAAGGTCTCTCCAATCGTTATTAAGGATGTTATTGCTATCTGTAATTAACATACAGATGTTACAAAAACCGACGTGGAGTTTCCGGTTGTGCTCATCATAGCACGGTTTTTTATCTAGCAATCCGTATGTTAGATAATTAGGCTGTTTGTACGACATCCTTTTTTTGAATCGAGCCAACTCGCTTTAAATGATGCCTAAGGTATCATGTTATTGTCGTTAAGAGACGGTATTTATGATGTGTATTGCTGGAATCTTGTTTGTTTTTCATTTGTTCATAGATTTTGTGCTATTATTTATTTTCACAATTTGTATCTATACTTATGCTGTTGGTTTGCTTGTAGAATATTCTTTATTGTAGCTGAATCAAGCACAATGTGTGTATGTTGTTTGATGTAAGTATTTGGCTACAGAGTTCAAACATGCCCGTGTTTGTCTCAAACTATTATGCACAGTCTGGCATATGTTTTTGCGGAAGTAGTTAGCATTTTAAAGTTTCTATCATCAATCGTTTGTGATATGATACGAATAAATACAAAATGGATATAGGAGAAATGTTATTATGTAGACAGCACTTTCTTTATGGGTTAAGATAAGTAATATGCAATAATACAATATTGCATGACTGGAAATGGTAGGGAAATAGTTTGTAACGATCATGTTAAATATCCAAATAGCTTTATTTTCAATTTTGTCACATATGCCTTCATCATCCTTACAGACTATCATTGGAGAATGAATTCCACAAAAATATCACACAAATTTTGAAGCCTGAGGGTTTCATCAATCTCCATTCCACTCTGAGTAAACTGGATAAGCTCCTGAACATCTATTGGGAAGCAAGGGCGTAATTGCAACACAATGTACCATGCCAACTCGAAGTTTTTAGACATTAATGCACAAATAACAACACTCCGTAGCACGTGAAATATGGTGTAATGCCGGGATGAACTTGTTGCTTGGCTACATTCATTGAATACAACTCGTTGTGAACCATGAGGATGCCGGAGTAAATCCTTATGGAAAAAAGGTGCTAGTGGATGCTTCGAATGATCGTAGTGTTCATCTTGTTCTTTTGAATCAAGAGGAGATTCTTCAACGTCTTCTATGCTTCCAGGGAGATCCAAATAAACAACACTAGTATCTAAATGAATAAGAGCTTGCATAGAAAGATCAATTGATGAAAGCGGTCTAGAGCAATTAGTGACTTGTGCAACTGTGTCAATTGCACCATCGGAGGAAAATTGTCTCGATGATCGACGTTGATCTCTCTCTATTGCAGCACCAACAGAACTGCACTGGGTACTACTGTGGTTGGAAAAATTTAGAAAAGTGGTCGAGTTACAATGATGTCCCACCGGATGTAATTCTAATTCTATGAGACGACGAATATATTGTTCACTTACACTTCCTTGCAAAGCAAGCGCAAATTCTCGTAATGTCAAATCTTGTTGCGCTGATATATCCCGACGAAAGACCTTTCTACCATCACTGAATAGCGGCGAGGCAGATGAAAACACTTTTGACAAGCGAAAAAGCAGCAAAAGATTCTTGAACGCTACTTCCACGTCAGTTTGTACATCAATGTCACGGTAACAAGCTGTATCATCTATCCCATACTTTGGATTGAGAACCCCAAGCAATGATCTGCTTTCAGCCTTCACATAAGAACGAACATGATCAATGATACATTCCTTAGTAACACGATTTGAGAAAAAGATTAATACAGTAAAAATGGCAGATGCATAACAATGTCGGTTTTTGGAATTCGGATGCTGAAGAGGAGACATCAGCCCCGAAGATGCAGCATTGGTACCATTACCAAGTATACCTTCCCCTGTTGCTGGTGGCGTATGAACTACTGATTTCGTGCCCCACCAATTTTTGAGAACAATTTCAATAATGTGACCAACTATGCTACTAACTACTTCAGTTTTCATGTTAGCGGGATCAAAGAAAAATAATTCTTGCAATTGTTGCACAGATAATGTTCTAAGCAGCTTCTCAGTGATTTCGTAATTATATGGGTTGAGACTTGGATTCGTCATGGTTTCATTTTTGTGAGGTCCATCGCAAGGTATCTGCTGGTGCAAAACCTTGTGACTTTCATTATGTCGCTTTGACGATTTCTTGTTAACAGGCGAAGATATCAGTCCTAATGATGACAAGATCCAATCAAAACCAGCAAAAAATGCTTCACCTGATTCAATGCTGGTTTTAGCTTCATCATTCAAGATCTCTCCATGAGACTCCCTCGCTATTTCTATATTACTATCAATTGCTCCGCCATTGTGCTCACTAGTTATAAACTGTTGATCAACATTTTGAAACCGCAAATCGGTAATATGTTTCATGATCATCGCCAATGGGTCATCTATCTCCATTTGAAAATTCAAATCTGTCGTATCATGACGTTTGCCTGTAACACCAAGTTCCATCGATCGCATGGTCTGTTCTAAACGATGGATAAAATCAATGCACTCTATCGCTTTCTTCAATGACAAAGTGGCGATATTACGATACAACAATTCGCTGGACAGCAACAAGCAACAGGCGACCGATAAGGATGTTTCCGTTCCACCAACATACTCACAGAGTAATGTGAGGATACGACTAGCGTGCCAGGTGGTTTGGTCTGATAGGGAACGTTCAAACAAATCGACCAAAGAAATATTGGTGATACATGTTGGATTTTCATCACTTCTTTCAATCTTACGCTGATTGTCCATTTGAATTCCTCTCGTTGGAAATTGTTGTGAACCATTATCGTTGATCACTTTCGCAGTTCCTCTCCTTGAGTACAATTGTCTTGTAATCGGTAACGGAAAGATGTCATAACAAATGTTGTACTCAATCTTTCTGCATATCCGACTAATAACCTCATAATATATATGCGGATTTCCTTCATAGAGTAATCCAATAAAATATTTGAAGAATTGACTATATTTTAATTGAATACCAGTACTACCACTGCTGGGACGGCAGGAAGTATTCTTTTTCTTGGTAATATTCGGGATCATCGACAATATTGAAGTTTCTATCGAAAGGTGTAATATATGCGACGTCTTCGGGGAAAGGAGCCCCTGGTCCAGTAATAACTTCAACCATTGCCGCAAACACACACATTTCTGTGTAATTGAAAATAGACATCGTTGATCAAAGAACACATAATGATCCTGCAACATCATCAACAAACTTTGCGGACCAGAGATTGAAGTGGATGTGTATGAGGAATGTTCAAGATGAAATAACGTCACCGTGATGCTCATATATAATTGGAATAAGAAAGACTGTGAAGTTACTGTATGACGCCGCAGGTTATGACAATAGGAGACTCCTTGAAACATTTTTGTTGGTCCCGCATTCAATCCAGACGATATAGGGTCACTACTAAGATCTGCTGAAGGCATAGTATGATTTGAAGTGTACACTGGTAAATCAATAGACACAGCCGACACTCGGTCGCACGCTTGCTTTGTTGCATTTCCAAAGCTGTTCACTTGGGTGCAGGGATCATAGAAATGAAACCACAACCGGTTTAAACCTGGTTGTGTTAGGCATCGTTTTTCCCCTGGTTTAAACGGGTCGTCACGCAATCCACTATTTGGATTAATTCCTTTTCGGCAAAATTTTTGGAGAAGATTATACTTTGTCAACAATGAAACGAAACAAGCTTTATAATTGCCAACAACGTCGTACTGTGGTGTTACAGAAGTTAAAAGTACAGCGTCATTGCAAACTGCAACAGATGTAGCATTACAGTGATTGACTAAATCCATAGTCAACTGATTTTTATGGAGTATCTGAAAATTATCAGCATCAACTGTGGATAAAGAGGAAGATGATCCAATGTGAGTAGTGACCGATGGGGCAGAAATCAATTGGATCGCATTGTGTACAGGATCCACATAGTATATTCGATTATCACTGTCACAGATCACCATGGCAACAAAATGCAATTGGAAAGGCATGCCTCCTTGCCTGATTGAAAAAATATTCAAAAACGATTGTTCTTGTTGATCTATTTCGCCCATCAAGGAAAGAGAGAGAGAGAGAGAGAAATTAACGCACCAAGAAAGAACAATACTTTATTACTCACCATTGATGGGGGAAACTTGAACCAAGGCTTTCATATTTTTCAAATTATGATAAAGCGAGTAATTACTGCCGCCGTTACTATGATTGCTATGATTAGATAGATGAGCATCATCAATCCCACTTGTATTTCCCATAGTATATGACCATAACTCTACAATAGAATAGTCAACAATATTGATGGACGTATTGACATACGTCCCAGTTGCTGCAGTTGCTGGATCTCCACTGCCACTAAAACTATCATCTTGACGATTCATTCGCGAATTGCTTCGGTAATAATAGTCCGATAGATGATTCGAAACGTTGTGGTTGTTGTATCTCGCGTTTACTTGATATGCGTTGTAATAACGACCATCACTGACCAAAATAACACAAGAAGTATATAAACCTTTGAATCGCTTATGTATAGCGATGTCCTCATTATTATCAGATTGATCAATATTCAAACAATCCATATAGATCGGAACAAATCCTGGAGGCAATGGAATCAAATAATGAAATTTGCTCAGCAAATGTCCATTCAAACCACTGATTCTACCATTAGCAATGCCTCCTGACGATGAATATTGTGGATTGAGACTATTGACATTACCCATTGAGGTGTTGTGACTGTTCCCATCTTTAAGTGGCTCTCTGGACAATATTTCTATGTAGCTTTGAGACTTACGAATGGTCACCAAAACAATTGAATGGGTTCCGAACCAATGCAAATATAAGATCTGAATATAATTATGGTTCAGCTGACTTTTGGTTTTGGTAGGATTCATGACTTGATGGATGATCGATCTTAAATTAGGTGTGTTACCGATTGATGGGGTATGATTATCAAAACTATTTCTTGTTGTTTGAATATCTGGTGGATGTTGCAAGGGGTTCGAACCTGCGTGGACTTGTGTAACATTATACAACGAATGGCCAGATTTGGAATATATATTTTCATCTGTATTTGTGCGAGTTCTAAGTCCACCAAGGGAGCTATCGCCGCCACGTCCCGTCAGGGATTCCAGAGCCGATGAAAAACATATTTTATAGTCTACGGAATATATGTCCCGCACCACCATTGCATTATGATAGCTGTTACTAGAATCATGATCCGCCAATGCTAAAACAATATTTCTCCATCGCTTGGTGTAACTGCTGTAAATCCATAATTCCGGTATTATTTCATCGCAAGCTTTTATTTGATGATACGCGGAACTTGCGGTAGTCCCTGCAATCCCTCCTTTACTTCTGGAATATGCTCCAAATGCTTTTCCTTCAACTGAAGATGTCCCAGTTGAACGGTAATTAACATTTCTGCCAATTGCACAAGCGATATATTGTTTTTCATTTTTGATGTTTTGAAAATCGGAAGACTTAACAAAAGGGAAGTGACATCCCATGGACGGAAAATTCGCAGCACATCCAGACTGCAATTTTATCTCTGGAAATTGTTCATCATATTTGAGTCCAACATCTTCATAGTCTGAGGCTACATTATTGCTATTTGCTTTAACAATGGAAGCCACCATGCG
>JACCEA010452021.1_pt1 | contig 12378 bp, 12 predicted proteins | sample 7449851 | NCBI WGS metagenome assembly JACCEA01 (sample SAMN15323453, study PRJNA562643) | freshwater metagenome | isolation source: river surface water | place: USA:Blue River Watershed | collected 2017-08-18 | reverse complement strand
GCAGCACCGCATCGCAGCCATCCCGCTCGACGGCCTGCACGATCGCATCGCGCATTGCCAGCCAGTTGGCGGGCTTCATATTGGCGCTGTCGAGCAACGGCAGCAGCTCGGCGAACTGCCAGGGCGGCAGCCGGCGTTGCGGCTGCGCCGCTTGTTCGGCCCGCAGCCGCGCCTCGAAGCCCGAAGCCGGGGCCAGCCCGCTCGCGCTCATCTGCATGCCGATGGTGCCGCCGGTATACAGCACCAGCAGTTTTTCTGAAGGATTCATGGGGTCAACCTGGCAACTGTCGGGATCGCCAGCAGTGTACTGATCAGGCCAGCGCTGTAGAACAAGGGGGGAGGGCGATTACCGATGGCTCGCCGTTCGGCGCGACGCTCCCCTCGCCCACTTGTGGGAGAGGGGCTGGGGGAGAGGGGGTATGCCATCTTACCCGCTCCCCAACCCTCTCCCGTAAACGGGAGAGGGAGCCAAAGGCCGAGTCTGACTGGCAATGCAGCGCAACCGCCTCTCCTTGCCGGTCCCTGCTGCAGATCAGGATCGCTTCGCGTCCTGAGGCAACGCAGGCCAGGCCGCCGGGTCCAGATCGAGGTCGCTGTAGGCCTGCGGATCGAATACCGGCGAACGCACACCTGCCTTGATCTGGCTGTCGTAGTCGAGCATCAGGCGCAACCCGGTCTTGAACAGCAGGAACAGCGCGGCCAGGTTGACCAGCGCCAGCAGGTCCATGGTCACATCGGCGAAACCGAACACGGTGGACAGATCCTGCATCGAACCCCACAGCAGCAGGCAGACCACCAGCACACGATACAGCTGCAACAACCAGCGCTTTTCGCTGAAGAAGCTCAGCGCGTTTTCGCCCAGATAGTAGTTGTACACCAGCGTAGTGAAGACAAAGAGCGTCAGCGCCAGCGTAACGAAGACCCGCCCCCACTCGCCCACTTCAGCGGCCAGCGCGGTCTGCGTCAGAACCACACCGGCCATCTCGCTGCCCGGCTGGTAGACGCCGGAAAGCAGGATGATCAGCGCAGTACTGGTGCAGATCAGGATGGTGTCGATGAACACACTGAGCGACTGCACGATGCCCTGCGCCGCCGGATGCCCAACCTCGGCCACCGCCGCCACGTTCGGCGCGCTGCCCAACCCGGCTTCGTTGGAGAACAGACCGCGCTTGACGCCCATGATGATCGCCGCGCCAATGCCACCGGCAAACGCCGGCTCCAGACCGAAGGCACTCTTGACGATCAGCGCCAGTACCGCTGGCACCTGTTCGATATTCATGCCGATCACCGTCAGCGCCATGCCGATGTAGGAGAACGCCATGATCGGCACCAGCACGTCAGCCATGCTGGCGATGCGCTTGATGCCGCCGAAGATGATCAGGCCGATCACCAGCACCAGCGCGATGCCGCTGATATGGGTCGGCAGGCCGAAGGTATCGTGCAGCGAGGTGGCCACGGTGTAGGACTGCACGGCGTTGAAGCCGAAACCGAAGGTCACCAGCAGCAGGATTGAGAAGATCACCGCCAGCCAGCGCTGACCCAGACCGTGCAGGATGTAGAAAGCCGGGCCACCGCGGTAGGTGCCATCCGGCTCGGCACGCTTGTACAGCTGCGCCAGCGAACACTCGAAGTAACTGGTCGCCATGCCCAGCAGCGCCACCAGCCACATCCAGAAAATCGCCCCCGGACCACCGAGCATGATCGCCACCGCTACCCCAGCGATATTACCGGCGCCGACCCGTCCGGCCACTGACAGCATCAGCGCCTGGAACGAACTGAGATGCCCCGGCTGGCGTTTGAAGGCCTCGGCGAAGATGCGGAACATGTCGCCGAAATAGCGGAACTGCACGAAACGCGAGCGAAACGAAAAATACAGGCCGAGACCGACCAGGGCGACAATCAGGACCTTGCTCCAGAGCAGGTCGTTGAGAAGATCTAGCATGGGGACATCCCTCTTGTTGTTGTCAGAACTGCCGGGGGGCATACGCAGAGCCAGCTGCGGCTGTCGCTCAATCCTGCGCAGGGCGGGCGGCGCGGACAATTTCGCGGGTTGCGCCTAACTGATGCGAGTCGATGCTATATTCGCGTCACTCGCATCAATTGGTAACGCCGCATGTCCGACGCCTTCGGTACCAACCTCCAGCTACTGTGCAGTCACTACCGCTCGATCGCCGAGGTCTGCCGGCGGCTGGCGATCAACCGTGCACAGTTCAACCGCTACCTGTCCGGACAGAGTCTGCCGACCCGCCACAACCTCAAGCGTATCTGCGATTTCTTCGGTGTCGAGGACTACGAACTGAGCCAGCCGCCCGAGCAGTTCGCCGCGCTGATCGGCAGCCGCGCCAAGGACCGGCCGGCGGCACGTGATCCGCTGCAGCGCCTGCTGCAGCCGCTGCGCGAACACGCCGGCGACCTGCGCCGCTACTGCGGTTACTACTTCGAGTATTCCAACTGCATGTCGGTGCCCGGGCAGGTGCTGCTGTCGCTGGTGCAGCTGTGGGAGGAAGACGGTGACTTCCTCTTCGAACGCCAGGAGCGCCAGGAGCGCAGCGGCGCCGGTGCGGCCGAGGACTGGGTGCGCTGCCGCTACCTCGGCGCAGCTTTCGCCCTGCATGACCGGCTGTTCCTCATGGACTACGAGTCGCTGACCCTCAACGAGATGAGCCAGACCATCCTCATCCCCAGCTACAAGAGCCGCATCACCCGTCTCAACGGACTGAAGACCGGCGTCTCCAGCGGCGACCGGCGCAACCCGGCCTGCACCCGCGTGGTGTGGGAATACCTCGGCGCAGAGATCAACCGCATCAGTGCCTTCCGCCAGGTGCGCCTGTACGCCCCGGACGACCCGCGCATTGATGCCGACGTGCGCCAGCGTCTGGCCGATGCCCCGCTGAAGAACGGTCTGTTCGAGATCGAATAGCCGTCTCAGCCGCGCAACGCTGCCAGGCGTTCGCGCTGCTGGCCGCCGGCATCGAAGTTGTCCGCCGCCAGCCAGCGCTCGAAGGCGCTGCGACAGGCCGGCCACTCGCCATCGAGGATGGCGTACCAGGCAGTGTCGCGGTTTTGCCCCTTGACCACCCGGTGCTGGCGGAACAGCCCCTCGTAGCGGAAACCAAAGCGCTCGGCAGCGCGCCGCGAGCGCTGGTTGCGCGCATCGCATTTCCATTCGAAGCGTCGGTAGCCGAGTCCGTCGAAGGCCTGCCGGGCCAGCAGATAGACTGCCTCGGTGGCCCCAGGTGTGCGCTGCAGAGCGGCGCCGAAGGCGATGTGGCCGATCTCGATGCAGCCGTCCTGCGGGGTGATGCGCAGGTAGCTGAGCAGGCCCAGTGCACGGCCGCCGGCCTGATCGAGCACCGCGTAGAACTGCGGATCGCTGCTGGCAAGATTGCCCGCCAGCCAGGTGTCGAAGGCCTCACGCCTGCCGAACGGGCCATAGGGCAGGAAATCCCACAGCGCCGGGTCGGGCCCCTGCAGTGCCTGCCAGAGGTCATCGGCGTGACACGCGGCCAATGGTTCGAGGCGAATCACGCGCCCCTGCAGGCCGCTGTGCGGCGGCAAGGGACAGGCTTGCCAGTGGCTGAGTTCGGCACTCACAGGAGCCTCCGATACTGGATGAAGCCGGAGCGTTCGGCGATGCGGTCGTACAGCTGGCGACCGCTGTAGTTGGTTTCCTGGGTCAGCCAGTGCACGCGGCTGGCACCGTCGGCACGGGCGCGGGCGTAGACGTACTCGATCAGCGCACGGCCGGCACCGCTGCCACGGCAGTCGGCGGCGACGAACAGATCCTGCAGGTAGCAGTAGTCGCCGGGCGTCCAGCAACTGCGGTGGTAGATGAAATGCACCAGACCAATGGCGCGGCCGTCCTGCCAGAGCAGTGCGGCATGCATCGGCTCGGCCGGATCAAGAAAGCGCTGCCAGGTCAGCGCGCTGGTTTCAGCCGCAATCGCGGCCTGATAGAACTGCTGGTAACCCTGCCAGAGCGGCAGCCAGCTGGCGTGGTCGGCGGCGCAGACGGGACGGATATCGGACATGCTGTGCTCCTGTCGGGTGGTTGTGGCTGGGGGTCAGTCGGGCCGCTGCATGCGTCCCGCCAGTGCGCGGGCGCCAGGCTCGGGCGAGGCCGCCAGGCCGTCATGCACACCGCGCTGATCGGCCGCCGGGCGGTTCTGCCCGAGCTTCCATTTGCCTTCGAGCTGGCGGATCGGCAGGGCGAAACCGACGATGGCGCGCAGCATGGCGTCCAGATACTCCGCCGGCGCCTCGCTCACCGCCCAGGGCTGCGGGCGACCTGCCTCGTGCCGCTCGCTGAGGCGGCTGACGATCTGCAGCAGGCGCTCCGGCTCTTCGATCAGCTCGACCGGGCCGCGGGCATGTACGGCGATGTAGTTCCAGGTCGGCACCACCTTGCCGTGCTCGGCCTTGGACGGATACCAGCCGGGGCTGATGTAGGCGTCCGGGCCGCTAAACACCGCCAGCGCCTCGGCACCATCCTGCAGCCCGCGCCAGTGCCCGTTGGCACGGGCGAAGTGGCCATAGAGGGTGCCGAACTCGCCCTCCCCCGGCTCCAGCAGCAGTGGCAGATGACTGACCTCGACGCCCGTATCGCCCGCGCTGGCGAGCAGCGCAAAGGGACTGGCCTGCATCTGCGCGTGCAAGGCCGTAAGGTCGTTCTGGCGGAAAGCGCTGGGCAGGTACATGGCGGTTCTCCCGGATAGATGGCAGCATCCTAGGCGCAATATTGGCCTGTTATAAGATCCACTTTGAAGCAACTTGAAGGTGCCAATTTATGAACCTGCCACCACTGCCAGTCGATCTCACCGGCATCCGCCTCGATCCTGCCCGGGGGCTGTCACGCCAGCTCTATCAGGCCCTGCGCGAACGCATCCTGGATGGCCGCCTGGGCGGACGCACGCGCCTGCCGGCCAGCCGCGATCTGGCCGGGCTGCTCGGCGTCTCGCGCAATACCGTGAGCCGTGCCTTCGACCAGCTGTATGCCGAGGGCTACATCGAGGGTCGGGTGGGCGCTGGCACCTTCGTTGCCGACCTGCGCGAGCCGTCGCCGCGCAGCGCAGCCGACAGCACGCCGGGGCCGGCTCACGGACCGGCTTTGCGCCTGCTCGCCGAGCACCGCCTGAACCCGCGTCCCGCCGGGCCGCCACGGGCCTTCCGCGTTGGCGTGCCAGCCTTCGACCTGTTCCCCTTCGAGACCTGGGCCCGGCTCAGTGCACGCTTCTGGCGCCGCCCGCCGCCGGAAGCGCTGGGCTATGGCGACCCCGCCGGTGACTGGCGCCTGCGTGAGCTGGTAGCAGCCTACCTGCGCAGCAGCCGCGGGCTGACCTGCACCCCTGAGCAGGTGCTGATCACCTGCGGCTCCCAGCAGGCCATCAGCCTGTGCGCCCAGCTGTTGCTGCAAGCGGGCGAACGGGTGGCCATCGAGAACCCTGGCTACCGTGCCGCCGGGCATGCCTTCGCCGTGGCCGGGGCGCGGCTGTGCGGGGTGCCGGTCGACGACGAAGGGCTGGACACCGCCGCGCTGCAGGCGCTGGGCACCTGCCGGCTGGCCTATGTCACGCCCTCGCACCAGTACCCCACGGGCGTCACCCTGTCGCTGGCGCGGCGCCTGGAGCTGCTGGCCTGGGCCGAACGGCACGACGCCTGGGTTATCGAGGATGACTACGACGGCGAGTACCGTTACCGCGGTGTGCCGCTCGCCCCGCTGGCCGCACTCGACCGCAGTGGCCGGGTGCTCTACGTCGGCACCTTCTGCAAGATCGCCTTCCCCGCCCTGCGCCTGGGTTATCTGGTGCTGCCACCGGAGCTGGTCGAACCTTTTGCCCAGCGCCGCGCGCTGGATATGCGCCACTCGGAGATCGGCAGCCAGGCGGTGATGGCCGAGTTCATTGCCGCCGGGCACTTCCAGCGCCATGTGCGGCGCATGCGCGAGGCCGCACGGATACGCCGCGACGCCCTGCTGCAGGGCTGGCCGCAGGTGCCGGGCTGTGCGCCGCTGCCGGCGGTGGAGGCCGGTCTGCACCTGAGCGTGCGGGTCGAGAGCTTGCAGCGCGAAACCGAGCTGGTGGCTGCCGCGCTGGCGGCAGGGGTCGAAGTCTCGGCCCTAAGCGGCTACTGGCTAGCCGACAGCATCACGCCACCTGACCAGCGCGCAGGGCTGGTGCTAGGCTTTGCCGCCGTACCGGAAGCGCAGATCGGCGCAGCCCTGCAGGCCTTGCGCAAGGCCTGGGGGGTGTAACGGGCAGGATGGGTTGCTTGCGTAGGGTGGAAAACGCCGCTAGCGGCTTTTCCACCGGGCGTGATTTTGGTGGATAACGCTGCGCGGTTATCCACCCTACGCGGTTCAAGCATTCAACCAATAACGCAGACATAGCAAAAAAACGGGCTGCACTCTCATGCAGCCCGTAAAGGCCGGGGCCAGGCCCCGACAAGCAGGATCGTAGTCGCGTCGACTCAGGCCTTGAGCGGCACCAGACGCGGGGCAATCATGTTCTCCGGGCGCAGGATGTCGGCCAGGCTGGCGTCATCCAGCAGCTTCTCCTCGCGCACCAGTTCCAGCACCCCGCGGCCGCTGTCCAGTGCCAGCTTGGCGATGCGCGTGGCGTTCTCGTAACCGATGTAGGGGTTCAGGGCAGTGACCAGACCAATCGACTGCTCGACCAGCTGGCGGCAATGCGCTTCGTTGGCCGTGATGCCGTCGATGCAGTGCTCGCGCAGCATGTCCATGGCGCGGCTCAGCAGGCGGATCGAGTCGAGGATCTTGTAGGCGATCAGCGGCTCCATCACGTTCAGCTGCAGCTGGCCGGCTTCGGCGGCAAGAGTCAGCGCCAGATCATTGCCGATCACCTCGAAGGCGACCTGATTGACCGCTTCCGGGATCACCGGATTGACCTTGCCGGGCATGATCGAACTGCCCGGCTGACGCGCCGGCAGGTTGATCTCGTTGATCCCGGTGCGCGGGCCGCTGGACAGCAGGCGCAGGTCGTTGCAGATCGTCGACAGCTTCACCGCGGTGCGCTTGAGCATGCCGGAGAACAGCACAAAGGCACCCATGTCCGAGGTGGCTTCGATCAGGTCCGCCGCCGGCACCACCGGATGGTTGCTGATGATCGCCAGACGCTCGACCGCCAGTTGCTGATAGCGCGGGTCGGCATTGATGCCGGTGCCGATCGCCGTACCGCCGAGGTTCACTTCGGTGAGCAGCAGCGGCGCCAGACGCTTGAGGTGCTGCAGGTCTTCGCCAAGGGTGGTAGCGAAGGCGCGGAACTCCTGACCGAGGGTCATCGGCACGGCATCCTGCAGCTGGGTGCGGCCCATCTTCAGCACATGGCCGAATTCCAGGCCCTTGGCGGCAAACGACTGGATCAGTTTGTCGAGGCTGGTCAGCAGGAAGTCATGGCCGAGCAGCAGGCCAACGCGAATCGCGGTCGGGTAGGCGTCGTTGGTCGACTGCGCCATGTTCACGTCGTTGTTCGGGTGCAGGTACTGGTACTCGCCTTTCTGGTGGCCCATGGCTTCCAGCGCGATATTGGCGATGACCTCGTTGGCGTTCATGTTGGTCGAGGTGCCGGCGCCGCCCTGAATCATGTCGACCACGAACTGCTCGTGGAACTCGCCCTGGATGATCCGCGCACAGGCGGTACTGATCGCCGTGTGCTTGGCGGCGGACAGGTGGCCCAGCTCGCGGTTGGCGTCGGCGGCGGCCTGCTTGACCATGGCCAGCGCGATCACCAGCTTGGGGTAATGCGACAGGGGCACACCGGAGAGTCTGAAATTCTGCACAGCACGCAGGGTCTGGATGCCGTAATAGGCCTCTGAATGGATTTCAAGCGTGCCCAGCAGATCTTTTTCGACGCGAACTGATGCAGAAGATGACATGACGCAGAATCTCACATGGAATACGGCAACTGCCGCGATGCCACAAAGATTAGGCTTCATACCCATTTGCCGGCCAATGCTGTTCGAGGCTATGGTATGCACAATCGGCATAATGTCGCTGTGACTTAACAGAAATGTCGCGCGTGCATAATTTCGCACAGGCTACAGGCGTAGCCCGGATGCAATCCGGGAAAGACCCGCACCTGCTACCCCGGATTGCATCCGGGCTACGGAGAACCAATGAACCTCGAAACCAAATGGCTGGAAGACTTCGTGGCGCTGGCCGCCACCCGCAGCTTTTCCCAGGCCGCGCAGAAACGCTTCGTCACCCAGCCGGCCTTCAGCCGGCGCATCCGCAGCCTGGAAGACATGCTCGGGCTGACGCTGGTCAACCGCGCACGCACCCCGGTCGAGCTGACCGAAGCCGGCCAGCTGTTTCTGATCACCGCGCGCAGCCTGACCGAGCAGCTCGGCGAAGTGGTGCGCCACCTGCACAACATCGAGGGACAGCAAGGCGAAGTGCTGCAGATCGCCGCCGCCCACTCGCTGAGCCTGGGCTTCTTTCCGGCCTGGATCGCACAGCTGCGCGCCCAGGGTCTGCCGCTCAATACCCGGCTGGTGGCGAGCAACGTCGGTGAAGCGGTACACGCCCTGCGCGAAGGCAGCTGCGACCTGATCCTCGCCTATTACGATCCGGATGCCGCCCTGCAGTTGCCGCCGGAGATATTCCCCTCGCTGCATCTGGGCACCACCGCCATGCTGCCGGTGTGCGCCGTCGATACCAGCGGCCAGCCGCTGTTCGATCTGGATGCCGGGCATAACGTGCCGCTGCTGGCGTACAGCGCCGGCGCCTTTCTCGGCCGCTCGGTGAACAGCCTGTTGCGCCAACGCGCGCTGCGCGCCACCACGGTGTACGAAACGGCGATGGCTGACAGCCTGAAAAGCATGGCCATGCAGGGTCTGGGCGTGGCCTGGGTGCCGCGCCTGTCAGTCACGGCCGAACTGGCACGCGGCGAGCTGGTCATCTGCGGTGGCGAGCACTGGCAGCTGCCACTGGAAATCCGCCTGTACCGCAGCGCTCTGCAGCGCAAGGCCGGCGTGCGCCTGCTGTGGCGCACGCTGGAAAACGGCACTCCGGAAAATCAGCGGACAGCCGGCTCGCCGGTATAGCGTTGGTAAATGCGCTGGTAAGTGCCGTCCGCAATGATTTCGCTCAGGGCTTGGTCAAAGCGCTCCGCATAGGCTGCTGTAGGCGAGTGACGGGCAAATACCAGATAGGTCGGCATGCGGGTCAAGGACGGCGACACGCCGACGTCGACCATCGGCTGCAGACGGAATAACTGATAACGCCCCACATCCTGATTGGCCAGCACGGCATCCACCCGATAACGCTCGAGCATCTGGAAGCCCTGACTGTCTTCAGTCACTTCAAACAGTTTGAACACTCCAGCCTTGAGTGCCTGGTCAAAGGCTTCAGGACGGCGGAAACCCCTGTTGACCGCCACGGTCTTGCCCCGCAAGGACTCTAATCCCTGATACACCGGGATGTCCTCCCGCCGATAAAACAGCACGTACTCGGTGGTGTGCAGCGGCACGCGGGTGAAGTGCAGGTACTGCTGGCGCGCCTCGGTCAGCGAGTAGGCGAAACCACAGGCGACCTTGTTACCCTCGCGAAACTCCTGCTCCAGGCGCAGCCACGGCTTGAGACCGATCGAGATGTTCAGCCCGGTGCGCCGGGCAATCTCGCGGATCACGTCCACATCAATGCCGCTGATTTCGCCGTTGGCGTGCTCAATCACAAAGGGTTCGAAGGCCGTGCTGTAACAGGTCAGCACGGGCGCCTCCTGCGCGCGCAGCAAGGGCGCGCACAGCAGCAGGAAGATGGTCAGCAGCCGCAGCACTGCTAATGAACCTATCGCTTCATATCGATGAAGGGGATTGCGCTGTTGGGCAGCATGGTCGTCGGCAGCTGGCCGTTCCAGGCTTCGGCCTTGGTCAGTTCGATCAGCACCGGGTTGGTCATGGCCTCGGTCTTGGCCTTGATCGCCGCCGCCTCCGCTTCACCACGCATACGGATGGCATCGGCCTCGGCCAACCCGCGCAGACGGATGGCATCGGCTTCCGCTTTGGCCCGGGCCACGTTCGAGTCCGCCTCGGCCTTGGCTTTGGTGACCACGATCTGTGCCTCAACCTGCTCGGTGGCCAGATTCTGCTCGCGGGTCTTGACCGCTACTTCGGCCTGCATGCGCAGCGAAATGGATTTCTCATACTCGGCAGAGAAATCGATGTTCTCTATCTGCACGCCGTCGATGACCACCGGCCCCTTGACCGAACTCTTGATCGCGGTCGCCACATCGGAAACAAACTTCCCGCGGTTCTGCACCGCGCTGACCGCCGTGTACTGGCCGAAGACGTTCTCGACCTGAGTCGGCACCTGACGGCTGATCAGGCGTGAAACCAGCCGGTCCAGATCCTGATACTGGGTATACACCTGCGCCACCTCCCCGGCCTCGACGTGCCAGGACACAGAGACCTGCAGGGTCGCCGGCTGCTGATCCTTGCTGTACGCCTGCAAGCCGTTATAGGCGGTGGCATTGCTCTGCAGGGAAATCAGCTTGACCGACTCGATAAACGGAATCTTGAAGTGCAGCCCCGGGTCAGCGATCTCGACCAGCGCGCCATTGCGCAGCACAACCCCCCGTTCAGTCTGGTTGACCGTGTAAAACGAGCCCAGAACAGCAACAAACAACAGCACGGCAATAACGGCGCCGATCACAGCTTTCATACCAGCGGCTTTGAAGCGGGAATTATCGAATTCATTCATCTGTGGCTAGCCCTTTTCCATGTTTGGTTTTGTCAGCGACCGTCATCCTGGCGCCTGCTTTCAATCATACGGACTTGCTGCGTGTCTGGCTGCGCAGTGCTTCGCAGCGAAGCGGCTGGGCAGCGGTCAATTTCAGGCACAGGACAAACGGTCATTGCAGGGGCGCGACAGGCGCCGCTTTTGGGTATACTTGGCCGCCTCCAGACCAGCCCGCCCGCTGGTTTGACCGAACATGACAAGCCACGCCGCTGCGTGGCTTGTTGGTTTTTGACGCGCCGGTTGGCGCACCCTTATGAGGCAATACGATGAGCGCACTGGTTGGCGTGATCATGGGTTCCAAGTCGGATTGGGCCACTCTCAGCCACACCGTGGAGATGCTCGACACGCTCGGCATCCCCCATGAAGTCCGCGTGGTTTCCGCCCACCGCACCCCTGACCTGCTGTTCCAGTACGCCGAACAGGCGGCCGATCGCGGCATTGCGGTGATCATCGCCGGCGCCGGCGGCGCCGCCCATTTGCCGGGCATGTGTGCGGCCAAGACCCATCTGCCGGTGCTCGGTGTGCCGGTGCAATCATCCATGCTCTCAGGCGTCGACTCACTGCTGTCGATCGTGCAGATGCCCGCCGGCATTCCGGTCGCCACCCTGGCCATCGGCAAGGCCGGTGCGGTGAATGCCGCCCTGCTCGCCGCCAGCATCCTCGGTCACCAGCATCCGCAGTTCCATTCGGCATTGAAGAAGTTCCGTCAGGAACAGACCGATTCCGTGCTGGACAACCCTGATCCGCGAGAGGCCTGAGTCATGAAAATCGGTGTCATCGGTGGCGGCCAGCTTGGCCGTATGCTGGCCCTGGCAGGTACTCCGCTGGGCATGAACTTCGCCTTCCTGGATCCGGCGCCGGATGCCTGTGCAGCAGCGCTCGGCGAGCATATCCGCGCTGACTACAGCGATCTGCAGCACCTGCGCCAGCTGGCCGATGAAGTGGATCTGGTGACCTTCGAGTTCGAAAGCGTGCCGGCCGAAACCGTGGCCTTCCTCTCCCAGTTCGTCCCGGTCTACCCGAGTGCCGATGCGCTGCGCATCGCCCGCGACCGCTGGTTCGAGAAGTCCATGTTCAAGGAGCTGGGCATCCCCACCCCGGCGTTTGCCGATATCCAGTCGCAGGCCGATCTGGAGCAGGCGGTGGCCACCATCGGTCTGCCGGCGGTGCTGAAAACCCGCACCCTGGGTTATGACGGCAAGGGCCAGAAAGTCCTGCGCAAAGCCGAAGACGTGGCCAACACCTTCGCCGAGCTGGGCAGCGTGCCGTGCCTGCTCGAAGGCTTCGTGCCCTTCACTGGCGAAGTCTCGCTGATCGCCGTGCGCGGTCGCGATGGCGCCACGCGCTTCTACCCGCTGGTGCACAACAACCACGACAACGGCATCCTCAAACTGTCGATTGCCAGCAGTGATCACCCGCTGCAGGCGCTGGCCGAAGACTATGTCGGCCGCGTGCTGGACAAGCTGGATTATGTCGGCGTGCTGGCCTTCGAATTCTTTGAAGTCGATGGCGGCCTGTAGGCCAACGAGATCGCTCCGCGGGTGCACAACTCCGGGCACTGGACCATCGAAGGCGCCGAGTGCAGCCAGTTCGAGAACCACCTGCGGGCCATCGCCGGCCTGCCG
>JACCEA012560293.1_pt1 | contig 12381 bp, 10 predicted proteins | sample 7449851 | NCBI WGS metagenome assembly JACCEA01 (sample SAMN15323453, study PRJNA562643) | freshwater metagenome | isolation source: river surface water | place: USA:Blue River Watershed | collected 2017-08-18 | reverse complement strand
GATGTCGACGGGCAGATCGGAAACAGGAGTCGGAGGCATGGTGGCGGCGTTGAAGGGTTTCAGAAGTAACCGGCTTTCTTGCGGTCTTCCATGGCGGCCTCGGAGGCCTTGTCGTCGGCGCGGGAGCCGCGCTCCGTCACACGGGCGGCGGCAATCTCCGCGATGATGTCATCGACGGTGGACGCCGGCGACTCGACGAGACCCGTGCTGATGATGTCGCCGATCGTGCGCACCCGCACGACGAGCTCGCGCACCTCTTCGCTGGGTTTGGGCGGCAATATATCCGACACCGGCAGCCATTGGCCGCCGCGGCGCACGGCCTTGCGGGTGTGGCTGAAGTAGATGCTCGGCACCTCGAGGCGCTCGCGCTTGATGTATTCCCACACGTCCATCTCCGTCCAGTTGCTGAGCGGGAAGACGCGCATGTTTTCGCCGGGGTTCAGGCGGCCGTTGTAGAGATTCCAGATTTCGGGCCGCTGGTTCTTCGGGTCCCACTGGCCGAACGCGTCGCGGAAGCTGAAGAAGCGCTCCTTGGCGCGGGCCTTCTCCTCGTCGCGACGGGCACCGCCGATGCAGCAGTCGAAACGGAATTCGTCGATCGCGGCCAGCAGCGTCGGGATCTGCAGGCGGTTGCGGCTGATCTCGCCCGGCGCCGGCACCGCGATGCCGTTGGCGATGGCGTCCTCGACCTTGCGGACGATGAGCTTGCCGCCCAGCTGGGCCGCGCGCCGGTCGCGGAATTCGTTCAACTCGGGAAAATGGTGGCCCGTGTCGACGTTGAGGAACGGCATCGGGATGTCCGAGGGGCGGAAGGCTTTCTCGGCGAGGCGGAGGAGGCAGATGGAGTCCTTGCCGCCGGAGAAGAGCAGCGCGGGGCGTTCGAATTCGCCCGCGACTTCGCGCATGATGTGGATCGCCTCGGTTTCGAGGTGCTGGAGGTGGTCGAGATGGTAGCTGGTCATGGTCGGGACGGGGCGCGCGCCCACGGGCGGCACGCGGCCGATCAGGTGTTCGAGTGGGTGGCCGGGTGCGTGCTCAGGCGCCGACGGCCTTCTTGCCCCACGCGGCGTGGAGGCCGCACTCGCGTTTTTCGTCGGCCTTCGCCGGGTCGAAATAATCCCACTCGTTGGGCAGGCCGTGCTCGGCGAGGTAGGCGTCGAGCTGGGCGTCGGTGAAATGGAAGAGCGGGCTGACCTTCAGCGCGCCGAAGTTTCCGTCGTGCGACACGATATCGAGCTCGGCCCGGTTCGGGTTCTGCACCTTGCGCAGGGCGGTGATCCAGACCGTGGGCGCCAGCTCCTTCATCCCGCGCTGGAACGGCTCGAGCTTCATCACCGCGCTGAATTTCTTCAGCCCCTCCTCGTCCTCGGTGGTCGGGATCGGGCCGTGGATCGCGTCGCGATGCGCCGCCGTCATCCGCGGCAGAAACGGTTTCAAGTTCAGCTTCAACTGCGCCCGCAGCGCCTCGGCATGCTTGTAGGTGGCCGGCCGGTTGTAGCCGTGGTCGACCCATAGCACCGGAATGTCCGGCTGCGCCTGCACCGCGACATGCAAGATCGCCGCCTCATACGGACGGAAATTGGTGGAAACAATCGCGCGACCGCCGGCCTGGGCGATTGCCCAGCGCACAATTTCGAGCGGGGTCTTCTGGCGCAACTCGGCGTTCCAGCGGGTGACTTCAGCAGGGCTCATAGTATGAAAACGTGACAGTTGGAAAAATTATCGGCCCAAACCCGCTCCAACTGAACCGGCAAGCGTCGCCCCTTTGTAGTTGAGGACCACGGGCTTCCCGACGGGCTGCAGCGAAAATTCGGACATGACAGCGAAGAGGCTTGAACCTGTTGGCCAACGGGTAAAGTTTAAAAGAAGTCATATTGACTAAAGATGTCATGATTAGGTGCAACCACCGCTTCCACTCCGATCTGCCGCGTCATTTTGGTCGCAGCCGGCGGTTGGCGTTGCTGTTGCTTGAGGCCCGCCCATGAGCCACGCCGCCTACTCACCCGCTTCCGACGCCAGCCTTTCCGCGGGATCGGTCGCGCTTGTCGGGGCCGGTCCCGGCGATCCGGAACTGCTGACCCGCAAGGCCGAGCGCCTCCTGCGCGAAGCCGATGCGGTGGTCTACGATTACCTGGTCGCTCCCGCTCTGCTTGCGCTCGCGCGACCCGACGCGGAGCGCATCTTCGTCGGCAAAAAGGGCGGCGGGTTCTGCTGCCCGCAGCGCGACATCGAAAGCACGCTTATCCGGCTCGCCCGCGCGGGCCGCCGCGTCGTGCGCCTCAAGGGCGGCGACCCGTTCATCTTCGGGCGCGGCGGCGAGGAGGCCGAAGCGCTCGCCCTGGCCGGCATACCGTTCGAAATCGTCCCCGGCGTCACGTCGGCCCTGGCCGCCGCCGCCTACGCGGGCGTGCCGTTGACGCATCGCGCCCACGCCTCGGCCGTGGTGTTTCTCACCGGCCATGAAGACCCCGCCAAGCCCGACTCCGCCATCCGCTGGGAGGACTACGGCCGTCTCGGCGCCACGCTGTGCCTCTACATGGGCATGAAGAATTTGGAGACCATCACGCGCCGGCTGCAGGCCGGCGGGATGCCGCCGTCGATGCCCGCCGCCGTGATCCAGTCCGCCACCACGCCCGAGCACCGCCAACTCGTCACGACCGTCGGCCGCATCGCCCTCGAGTCCGAGCACGCCGGCTTCGGCGCTCCCGCCATCGTCGTCATCGGCGAGGTGGCCGCCCTCTCCGAAAAACTCGCCTGGTTCGAAACCGCCGCCCGGCCCTTGATTGCGGCCGAAGGGTCGCCGCCCCCGTCATGATCGTCGCGCTGGTCGACAACGGCTCCCTCGAGCCGGCCGCCCACCGCGGCCTCCGCCAACTCGCCGTCGCCCTCGGTCGCGCCACCGACTCCGTCGTCCACGCCGTCTCGTGGAAGCACAGCGATCGCATCCCCGCCGCCGAGCTCGACGGCACGCCGGCGTGGACCCTCGCGACCTTCGTGCGCCAGATGCACGCCCTCGGTCAGCGCGAATTCCTTTTCGTCCCGCTCTTTCTCAGCGCCCAAGGCGCGATCGGCTCCGCCCTGCGGCGCGATCTCGAACGCCTCCGCGAAGAACTCGGCGGCTTTGATTTCCATTTCACCGACGGACTCGCCGCCCGTGGTGTGCTGCCCGCGATTCTCGCCGATCGCATCCGCGAATCGCTGCGCACGAACCGACTCGTCCGCCCGCCGGTCGTCTTGGTCGATCATGGCGGCCCCTCGGCGGCGTCCGCCGCCCTGCGCGATCGCCTGGGCGCCGACGTAACCGCCCTGCTCGGCCGCGAAATCGGGCCGCTCTCCGTCGCTTCGATGGAAGGCGATCACCCGCCGCTGCTCGCCGACCAACTCGACGCCCCCGCGCTCGCCGGCCGCGACGTGATCGTCGCCCTGCTTTTCCTCTTGCCCGGTCGCCATGCCGGCCCCGGCGGCGACATCGCGCAAATCTGCGCCGCCGCCGCGTCGGACCGGACTGGCGTGCCCCGCCCCGCACCGGTGCGCCCGCATCTCACCGATCTGATCGCCCACCACCCGCTCGCGCTCGAGGCCCTCACTGCCGCCTTGCGCGCCGCACTCCGCCCCCTCCACGTTTCTCTTTCCGCATGAGTTCCACGCCCGTTCCTGCCTCGCCCGCCGCTCCCGCTGCGCCCGCCGAAAAGCCGCTCCATAAAAACGAGCTGCTCAAAGCCGGTAGCAATTTCCTCCGCGGCCATATTCTCCGCGATCTCGCCGACCAGTCGACCGGCGGCATCACCGAGGACAGCGCGCAGCTGACGAAATTCCACGGCATCTACGCCCAGGACGACCGCGACCTCCGCAACGAACGCCGCAAGGCCGGCCAGGAAAAGGCGTTCAGCTTCATGGCCCGGCTCCGCCTGCCCGGCGGCGTTTGCACGACCGGCCAGTGGCTCGCCCTCGACCGCCTCGCCGACGACTGCGCCAACGGCACGCTCAAGCTCACCACCCGCCAGACCTTCCAGTTCCACGGCGTGCTCAAGGCCAACCTCTGGCGCACCATCAACTCGGTCAACAAGGCCCTCCTCGACACCATCGCGGCCTGCGGCGACGTGAACCGCAACGTCATGTGCAACCCCAACCCGGAGCGCTCCGAGCTGCACACCGAGGTCTACAAGGTCGCCCGCGACATCAGCACCCACCTCCTCCCCCGCTCCAGTGCCTACCACGAGCTCTGGGTCGGCGACCACCTCGTCGGCGGCGGCGAACCCGAGGAGGAGCCGATCTACGGCGCCACCTACCTGCCCCGCAAATTCAAGATCGTCGTTGCCGTCCCGCCCTCCAACGACGTCGACATCTTCGCCCACGACCTCGGCTACATCGCCATCACCGACGCCTCCGGCAAGCTCGTCGGCTTCAACGTCACCGTCGGCGGCGGCCTCGGCATGTCGCACAACCAGCTCGAGACGTTCCCGCGCATCGCCGATATCCTCGGCTTCTGCTCCGTCGAGCAGGCCGTCGAGGTCGCCGAGAAGGTCATGGTCGTCCAGCGCGACTACGGCGACCGCACCGACCGCAAGCACGCCCGCCTCAAGTATACCATCGAGGACCGCGGCCTCGCCTGGTTCCGCGGCGAGGTCGAGGCCCGCCTCGGCTACCGGCTCGGTGCGCCGCGCGCCTACCAGTTCACCCACACCGGCGACCGCTACGGCTGGGTGCGCAGCCACGACGGCCGCTCGCATTTCACGCTCTACATCATGAGCGGCCGCATCCGCGACGACGCCAACTACGCGCTCAAGACCGCGCTCCGCGAGATCGCCCTCGCCCACAAGGGCGACTTCCGACTCACCGCGAACCAGAACCTCATCATCGCCAACATCGCCCCCGAGGATCGCCCGCAGATCGAGGCCCTGTTGCGCAAATACAAACTGGATACGGCCAACGACGCCTCCGGCCTGAAGCTCAACGCCATGTCCTGCGTCGCGCTCCCGACCTGCGGCCTCGCCCTCGCCGAGAGCGAGCGCTACCTGCCCGAACTCGTTTCGCTCCTCGAAGCCGAGTTCGAGGCCGCCGGCCTCCGCCACGACGAGGTCACGCTCCGCATCACCGGCTGCCCCAACGGCTGCGGCCGCCCCTACCTCGCCGAGATCGGCTTCGTCGGCAAATCCCCCGGCAAATACAACGTCTACCTCGGCGCCGCCTTCAACGGGTCGCGCCTCAACATCCTCTACAAGTCCAACGTGCCCGAGACCGAGATCGTCGCCCTGCTCGGCCCCATCATCCGGCGCTACGCGGTCGAACGTCTTCCGGGCGAGCGCTTCGGCGATTTCACGATCCGTGCCGGCTACGTGCAGACCACGGGGTCGTCCCAGGACTTCCACGACTCGCCGAAGACCAAGGCCGCGCCCGCCCCGGCCGGCGCCTGAGCCGGAACCGCTCCCCTGCCTCGCCGGCGGCCCCTGGCCGTCCGGCCCTTCGCCGCGGCGCCGCCCCCATTCGGGCCGGCGCTGCGTGGTTTTTGTCACTTTCGTGCGCTGCGTTGGCTCCGCGGCGTTTTCTGCTCGCGGATTTTGCGGCGGCCGTGTTTCCCGAAGAGTCCGTCGGCGTCTCCCCCCGTCCATGCCCCCTCCCGCCCCGTCGTCCCCCCGTTGGCCCAAGACTCTGCTGCGCACCGTCGTCACCCTGCTGATCCTCGGTGGCGCCGGATGGGGCGGCCGGATCGCCTGGAAAAAATACAGCCCGGGACTCTTCGGCGAAAAGCGCACGGACCGCATCCCCGTCGCCAAGGTCCGTCCCGCCACCATCGCCGAGGAGATCGTCGCCGTCGGCCGCCTCCGCGCCGTGTTTTCGACCGACCTGCGTTCCGAAATCAACGGCCGCATCGTCAAGATCTCCGCCGTCGACGGCCAGAAACTGAATCAGGGCGACGAGATCATCCGCCTCGACCAGACCGACCTCCTCACCCAGCTCCAGGAAATGGACCGCAGCATCGAGGCGGCCAAGCTGCGCGCCCAGCGCTCCCGCCGCGATTACGAGCGGCTGCGCGAGCTTTCCGCCCGCGCGCTCGTCGCGGGCAAGGACCTCGAGGACGCCCGCATCGCGCTTTCGCTCGCCGAGAACGACTCCGCCATCGCCGAGGCGCGCGCCGCCAATCTCCGCGACCGGCTGGCCAAGACCGTGCTCCGCGCTCCCCACAACGGCACCCTCCTCCTCCGCGATCTCACCGAGGGTCAGGTCATCACCGGCGCCGCCGCGCAGAACGGCGGCACGCTGCTCGGCGAGGTCGCCGAACTCAGCGCCCTGATGATCCGCACCAACATCAACGAGATCGACGTCGCCCGCCTCAAGGTCGCCGACACCGGCCGCATCCGCGTCGACTCGATGCGCACTGTCATCATGAGCGGCACGGTGAAGCGCATCGCCACGAGCGCCCTCGAGAGCAGCTCCGACCGCACCCGCGTCTTTCCCGTCGACGTGATCATCGACGAGGGCGATCCGCGCCTGCGCCCCGGCATGTCCGCCACGGTGACCTTCACCCTGGCCCGCGTCGAAAACACCCCCGCCGTCCCGCTCTCCGCCGTTTTCTCCACCGCCGAATCGATGCGCTACGTTTTCCTGAAAAAGGGGCTCGGCTTCGAGGTGCGCACCGTGGAGACCGGCATCGCCGACACGCGCCGCGTCCAGATCCTCGCCGGCCTGGCCGAGGGCGACGAGGTCGCCCTCTCCCGGCCGCTCGAGTTCGAGGGCGAGATTCCGATTCCCGTCGCGGCCCCCACCGCCCCCAAGGCCCGCAAGGAAAAAGCCCGCAACGCCGCCGGCGGCTGAGCCTCCATGCGTCTCCTGTTCATGGGCGTCGCGAGCGGCTGGCGCGAGGTCCTCGCGCACAAGCTCCGGTCCTTCCTCACGCTGTTCGGCATCGTGCTCGGCGCCGCCGCCCTCGTCGGCATGCTCGGCGTCGTCAAAGGCCTCCTGCGCGGCTGGGAGGTCATGATCTACGAGACCGGCGGCATCGAGCGCATCAGCGTGCTGAGCCGCCCCCCGCCCGAATCGCAGCGCGAGATGGCCCCCCTCTCGCCCGGCCGCACCCTCAACGATGTCGAGGCCATCCTCGCCGCCGTGCCGCTCGCCCAGCGCGTCACCGCCGAGGTCGGCATCCCCAACGGCGCCCGGCTCTACTTCCAGGGCCGCGCCACCGGCCAGGCCGTCCGCGGCGTGCTGCCCGCGACGTTCATCATGGACCGCTTCGAGGTCGCCCAGGGCCGCCTCATCGGCGAGCTCGACCTCGAGCTCCAGACCCAGGTCGTCGTGCTCGGCGCCTCCATCGCCGATTACCTCTTCCCCCGCGGTCTCGATCCGCTCGACCGCGTCATCACGATAAACGGCCTGCCCTTCACCGTCTGCGGTGTGCTCCGCGACTACCATGCCGTCGGCAGCTCCGGCGGCGGCTCCAGCCGCGTCAGCTCCAAGAATTCCGCCGTCTTCATCCCGCTCACCACCGCGCAGACGCTCTTCCGCATCGACGAGAACGTCGACACCATCAACGTGCAGCTCGCGGACATCGCCGACATGCCGCACGCGATGGAGCAGATCTACAACGTCCTCACCCACGTCCACCGCGGCATCCAGGACGTCCGCCTCGAGACCCGCGAGGACCTCCTCAAACGCTTCGAGGAAACCAAGGCCAGCTACACCTACTCCCTCGGCGGCGTCGCCGCCATCGGCCTGATCGTCGGCGGCATCGGCATCATGAACGTCATGCTCGCCTCCATCAGCGAACGCGTGCGCGAGATCGGCGTGCGCCGCGCCCTCGGCGCCAAACGGCGCGACGTCCTCGTCCAGATCCTCGCCGAATCCCTCACCCTCGCCGTCGCCGGCGGTTTGGTCGGCATGGTCGCCAGCGTCGTGCTGATCAAGGTGCTCCAGCAGGTCGTCGTGGAATCCAACCGACCCGAGCTCTCGGCCGGCGCCCTCGTGGTCGGCGTGCTCTTCAGCGGCATCGTCGGCGTGCTGGCCGGTCTCTATCCCGCGATCCGCGCCTCGCGCCTCAGCCCCGTCGAGGCCTTGCGCACCGACTGAACGCGCCGCGCCCTCAGGTCAGGTTCACCGGGTCGACGTCGATCACCTGGGTCAGATCGTCCGGCCAGGCAAACTCCGCCCGCAGGCGCTGCAACTCCGGCACCACCTTCGTCACCGCGTGGGTGAAATACCACAGCTGCCACCGATACTCGTCCTTGATCTTCTCGATCGGCGACGCCGACGGCCCGCGCAGCTCCACCCGGTCGCCGAGGGTTTTTTCCACGAGTTTCGCCCACTGCTCCGCGAAGAACTGCAGCTTTTCCGGATTCGGCCCGCGAAACAGGTGGTGGATCAGGTGCCGGTAGGGCGGATAATTGAAATCCTTCCGGATCTTCAGCTCGGCCGCCGCGAACCCCGCGAAGTCCGCCTGCCGCGAAAACTGGATCGCCTCCGCCTGCGGCGTGAAGGTCTGCACGATCACCTCGCCCGCCCGGTCGCCGCGCCCCGCCCGACCCGCCACCTGCACGAGCAGCTGGAAGGTCCGCTCGTTGGCCCGAAAATCCGGCACGTGCATCGACATGTCCGCGTCCACGAGCCCGACGAGCGTCACGTTCGGGAAATCGAGGCCTTTGCCGATCATCTGGGTGCCGACGAGCACGTCGATCTTGCCTGCCCGGAAGGCCGCCAGCACCTCGCGGAATCGGTTCTTCTTCGACATCGTGTCGGTATCCATGCGTTCGATGCGAGCGCGCGGCACCACCCGGCGCACCGCTTCCTCGATCCGCTGCGTGCCGAGTCCCCGCCAGCGGATCTCGGGCGCGCCGCATTTCGGACAGCGCGCCGGGGCGTTCCGCTGGTCGCCGCAGAGGTGGCAGCGCAGCGTCTCGTCCGACCGGTGGTAGGTCATGGCGATGCTGCAGTGGCTGCATTCCTCCGTGTGCCCGCACTTCGTGCAGAGCATCGACGACGAGTAGCCGCGCCGGTTGATGAACAGGATCGTCTGCTCCCGCCGCTCGAGCCGGTCCTGCATCGCCCGCACCAGCTTGCCCGAAAGCGCCGGCAGCGTCCGCTGCTTCATCGCCTCGATCCGCAGGTCCACGATGTCGATGTAGGGCAGTTTCCGGGCGTCCACCCGCTGCGTCAGCTGCAGCAGCTTGTATTTGCCGGCCTCGACGTTGGTGAAGCTTTCCAGCGAGGGCGTGGCCGAGCCCAGCACGCACAGCGCGCCCGCCAGCTTCGCCCGCATCACCGCCACGTCGCGGCCGTGGTAGCGCGGCGTCTCGTCCTGCTTGTAGGCCGGCTCGTGCTCCTCATCGATCACGATCAGCCGCAGATTCTGCACCGGCGCGAAGATCGCCGAACGCGCACCCACCACCACGCGCGCCTCGCCCGTGGCCATCGCCAGCCAGCCGTCCAGCCGCTCGCCTTCGCTGAGATGGCTGTGCCAGACCACGCAGCGCAACCCCGGCGCGATCGCCTCCAGCCGCGAGCGGAGGCGCGCCACGGTCTGCGGCGTCAGGGCCACCTCCGGCACGAGAAACGCCACCCCGCCGCCCGCCGCCAGCGCCGCCGCGATCGCGCGCAGGTAGACCTCGGTCTTGCCCGAGCCCGTCACGCCGTGGAGCAGCGTCACGCCGAATTTGTTTTCCGCCAAACTCGCCGCGAGCGCGTCCGTCGCCCGCTGCTGCTCTTCGTTCAACCGGTGCGGCTGCGCCGCCACGAGCTCGCCGGCCGCATGGTCGTCCTCGTAGGCCGTCCGCTCGATGCGCCGCGTTTCCTCGCGCAGCACGCCGCGTTTCTCCAGCCCGCTCGCCACCGCCGCGGTCACCGCCAGCCGCGCCAGCACGAGCGCCTTCGGCTGCGGCCGGAACTGCTGCTCCAGAAACCGATACAGCTTCGCCTGCGCCGGCGCCTTTTTCTCCAGCGCCGCCAGTTCGTCCGCCGGCAGCCGGCGCGCGATCGCCAGCAATTTTTCCTGTTTCAGGCCGGCGCCGCGCCGCACCGCCGCCGGAATCATCGTCTCGATGATGCTGTCGAGCCCGCACGCATAGTAGCGCGCCATCCAGCGCGCCAGCCCGAGCAGGTCCGGCGGCAGCGCCGGAAACGGATACACCACCTGCGCGAGGGTCTTCAGCCGCTCCACCGGAAAATCCGCCGGCGCCCCGATCTCCCCCACGATGCCGAGCTTCATCGTGTTCACGATCGGCACCCGCACCAGCGCCCCGACCTGCGCGGCCGCGCGCATCGGCTCCGGCACGCGGTAGTGCAGGACCTTGTCGAAACCGGCCAGCGGATGGACCCCGACGATCATCGCGCCATGCTGCGCGGCCGCGCGCCGCACCCGCAACTCCCACTTCGCGCCGCGCCGTTTTCCGTGACCTACGAACCGGTTGACAGCGCCGCGCGCCCTGCCGAACAGTCGCCGCGTGAGCATCCCGACCGCGCGCGAGAAATTCCGGACCTTTCTGACCCGAAAAGGCCTCCGCGCGACCAACCAGCGGCTCGCCATCTTCGACGCCGCGTTCACCCAGCCCGAACACTTCACCGCGGAGCAACTGCTGGATTTCGCGCGCAAGATCGACGACTCCGTCTCCCGCGCCACCGTCTACCGCACGCTCCCGATCCTCACCGAGAGCGCCCTCCTCCGCGAGGTCGACATCGGCTCCGGCGAGAAATTCTACCACCCGAACCGCGGCGGCGACGACACCCAGGTCGCCCAGGTCGTTTGCATCGATTGCGACAAGATCTTCGAGATCAGCGCGCCGTTCATGGCCTGGTATGGCAACACCGTCTCGTCGAAACTCGGCCTCACCCCCGTGACCCAGCGCCTCCAGGTCAGCGCCCAGTGCAACGCCTTTCGCCGGACCGGCACCTGCCCGCGCCGCGGTTGACGCCCCGCTTATCCGCGATGCCCAAGCAAAAATCGTCCGATCCGGAATTCGAAATCCGCTTCTTCGAGTCGGTGCTCCGCCGCAACGCCGGCGACGTGCAGGTGGTCGAGATCCTCGGCGGCCTCTATACCCGCCAGGGCAGGATCGCCGACGGTCTGCGCATGGACCGCAAACTGGTCCGGCTCCAGCCGGACAACGCCACCGCCCACTACAACCTCGCCTGCAGCCTCGCCCTCTCGAAGCGCAAGACCGACGCCCTCCGCGCCCTCGGCGAGGCCGTGAAGCTCGGCTACTGCGACTTCGACTGGATGCAGCAGGACCCCGATCTCGAGCCCCTCAAGGCGCACCCGCTCTTTTTGCAGTTGCTCGAGACGCTCAAGCCCCAGAGCTGATCCGACCGCCGCCGCGTTTGCGTCGGATGCCGCGTCGCCGGCTTATCCCCGCTCCGGTCACGGTCCGCCGAACAGCTGCTGCAACACCAGCTCGAGGTCCTTGCCCGCGGTCCACTTCCCGCCCCGCTGCACCGCGAGGGTCTTGCTTCGCTCGCGCTTTTCCACCGCCGCGTCCACCTCGACCAGCACCGGCTTCTCCGGCGGCAGGCCCGCGGCTTCCGCCGGCGTCAGCGGCGTCCACGCGAACGGCAGGCCTGTCCACGTGAAGCTGACCTCCCAGCCGCCCGTGACGCCGAAGGGTTTCGGCTTGGTCAGCAACGCCGGGTAACGCGTGACAAAATCCGGGGTCCGCAGCGTCGCCACCCGCACCCGCACCGCCGCCGGCAGCCGGCGGAAAAAATCCACCGGCTCCGCCACGGTTCCAGCCCGCCACGCGTTGAAAAACGCGATCGGATCGACGCCCAGCAAATTGAGCCCGTTCCACATCCCGTGTTCGTTGCGACCGCCCAGGCGGCGCCGCGCATACCAGGCCTCGAAATTCGAGGTGAGCGCGAGACCGATCTCGAAATGCAGGTGCGAGCGCTCCGTCGGGATCATGTAGCCGCCGGAGCTGTGCCCCATCGTGCCGAGCGTCTGCCCCGCCGCCACGGTTGCCCCCGGCCTCACCTCCGGGGCGATCTTCGCCAGATGCGCGTAAAGCGTGTAGACCGCAGGCGCGAGGCCGGTGTGTTCCACGACCACGTAGCGGCCGTAGCCGCTGTTGCCCGCGGCGCGGCTGACGTGCCGGACGGTGCCGGCCATCGCCGCGAAGACGTCGTCGAGCGGCTCGCCGCGCCGGTCGCGGGCGAGCGGCTTGATGTCGATGCCTTCGTGGAATTTCGCCCCGCCGCTTCTCACCCCGCCGAAGCCGCCCGTTGCCGGATCGCCCGATCCCGCGTGTTGCAGCCACTGCGCCGGCGGCTGGTTTTCTTTCCAGCCCGGATGCGGAGCCGGCCAGACGAGCTGCAGCCGGGCCGCGGCCGCCGCCGGGGCCGCAACAACCGCGGGCGAACTCGCCGCCCCCGGGCGCTGCGGCGCGCTCAGCGGTCCGGTCT
>JACCEA010848429.1_pt1 | contig 12385 bp, 14 predicted proteins | sample 7449851 | NCBI WGS metagenome assembly JACCEA01 (sample SAMN15323453, study PRJNA562643) | freshwater metagenome | isolation source: river surface water | place: USA:Blue River Watershed | collected 2017-08-18 | reverse complement strand
CTGAATCAGTAAGGATTAATTGTGGTGAATTTTACAGTATGATTAGTAGTGAATTTCACGAATCTATAAATAATGAAGATTTAACAATTACATTGTTAAAAATAACTAAATCTTACGATAAAACCGCTAGAGTATTTTCACCAAAAAAACTTTCTTCTTTTTCAAGTTTTGAAAGAACAACTTTAACTATTGAAGAAAACTTAAAATTAATTGACAAAATCATTGAACTTACAAAATTTAAAAATTAGTTATGGAAACATTTATTGCATTTTTTGATGTTTTAGGCTTTAAAGAAATCATCAACAATAATGATTTAACTGAAATGAAGCGACTTTTTGGACATCTGTTAAGAGATACTCAAACAGCTTTAAGCGGAGAAAAATTTGTACAGCTAGACAATAGCACAATTGTTCCTGATTTAGCTAATCAAAAGGTAAACTGCTTACACATTTCTGATAGCGTTGTCTTTTGGACTAACGGACAAACTGAAGATGATTTCAAAGATTTGGTTGCTGTTTGTCATTCATTCTATTGGCGTAGTTTGCAAACAACTTTTCCTTTACGTGGTTGCTTGTCATTTGGTGAAATTGATTTTAATCCGAATACTATAAAAACAATTGGTGGAATGAATTTCTATAACTATTCTTTAATTGGTAAAGGATTAGTGGATTCGTATATAAAAGCTGAATCAATTGAATATGCTGGCTGTTTATTAGACAGACTGGCAATTAATAAAGTCAGTGACAAACTAATTAATGATTTAATCTACGAACAAAAAATCTGTATGTATAAAGTTCCTTTCAAAACTGGCGAAAATTACGAACACGTATTTAGACCGATAAAAGGTAATCATAATGATGTATCTTTTAGAAATACAGCTAATGGTATTAAGAGTCTTTTTAGTTATGCATCAAAAACAGACATTGATAAAATGCCTGAAAGTGTAAAAAGAAAATTGAATAATACCATTGACTTTGTAAACTACTTTAGAGAGACAGACAAAGACTTAAAGAACCCGAATAAATAAACAACGAACCGCCAACACAGGTTTTGCAAGATTGCGGGTTTTGGGCTTAATTTAAAGTTAGTTTTGTATCTTTGCGTTTGGTGTTTAACCGAAAGTTTCGGCTCATTTAGTCCGCAACCTCGCAAAGCCTGGGAACGTTGGCAGTAATTGTAAACCTCGATAAATCATGATATACAGAATTTACGAACAAGATTCTCAAACTTTACAAGAAAAACCTGAAACTGGAATGGGATATCAAATTATAAACGCATCACAATATAATAGAGGTTTTATTAGAAAATTTGTTGTTTACAACACAAACCTTGCAGTTGAACTTGATTCAAACTTTCAAACTTACAAAAGACTAATTGTAAATGAAGGTTACAAAGTTGCTTTAAGTAGAGCAACTGAACTTATGTTAGAAACTAATTCCATAAAAGTCTTTGACCACAATTCTGTTCGTGAATATATAACATTGTCGGAAACCAAAAGAATTATAAATAAAAGATTTACAGGTGGAAAAGGCGCTACTGATAGCCCAAAAGTTTATGCAAATGGTTCTGACATCTATGTAAGAGTATCTGCTTATGAAGACGATAAAAGAATTGATTTTGAAAAAAAGAGGTTGAAACCTGGTACATTCACCACCACTTTTGAAGATTATGGAGATTGTATTACGACTAATGACGACCCTATTGACAGATATGCATTACCAAATGATGAAAAAATAAAGTGGTCATTTTTCATTCAACCGAAAAATATTGACATCTTGCAGAAAGGAATTGTACAACCTGCATTTGGACATCAAGGCGGCGGAATTGAAGCATATTTTGAAAAGGGTACTTCTGAAAACACTTACGCTTTAAAAAGAGAATATGGCAAATAGTAACCAATTAAAACTTCCGACAAAATTTTTAAAATATCTAGAAAACCTTCCAGAACAAGGAATGGGTTATCAGATTGTTGATGTTGAGTTTTTTGACGGGAAAGTTTTAATTGACAGAATTGTTTTTAATTCAACCTATCTAAAACTGAATGAAAACGAAAAAATAGATTCTGAAAAAATTAGAAGCATAAAAATAAAACATAAATAAAAAAACTACTGCCTACAGCTAGGGTTTCGTTGCGGCTGCAAGCCGAACAATGAAACCCGTGTTGAACGGAACCGCTCTAATTCCGCCCTGATCTGCGGATTTGCAATCCGTGACCAAAGTGATTTATAATATCCAAATTAAAATCCGAAAACATTCCCTAAATTTGATAAGCGAATATAATTATAGGCCTGTACGCACAGCTCGCGAGCTGTCCCCTTGTTTCCCTCCTCGTGCTACTATAAAAACAACAGCACAAAAATGCTAATCACTAAGGACTATTCACTAATCACTTTAAAAATGTGCTTCCATTCCAAACAATCCAAAGCAGCCACAGAAGTAGAGAATCGATTTAAAGCTAAAATCGAAAAGATAGCGTTATTCCAACCTAAGGAAAACATTAATGGGTTTGATTTTGCTTTGAATCCAATTATTACTGATGAAAGACCCGAAACCATTACACATTATAATTGGGGTTTGATTCCATCTTGGTCCAAAGACGAAGAAATAAAAAAGCTAACTCTCAACGCTAGAATTGAAACTATTACAGAAAAGCCATCTTTTAGAAATGTAGTAAACCAACGTTGTTTGGTAATTGCAAATGGTTTTTATGAATGGCAATGGCACGATACCAAAGGAAAGAATAAATCAAAGTTTGAAATTGGTCTTGAAAATGAAGAATTGTTCGCTTTTGCTGGTTTATATTCAATATGGCAAAATCCGACAACAGGAGAAGAAAAAAACACCTACACAATTGTGACCACAGAAGCCAATCCATTAATGGCAGAAATTCACAACATCAAAAAAAGAATGCCAATCATACTTTGTCCAGAAGATGAGCAAAAATGGTTGCAACACGAACCAATCCAAAAATTCGCCTATCCCTATGAAGTGAATTTGGTTGCTAAAAATCTAAACTTCGGCTCCCTATTTTAAGCAAAGTAGCCATTACGGTTTTGTAAGTTTTCAAAGTGAACTGACGCAGTAATCAGTGCCCACAATTTTTTTTAAATACTAGAAATAAAACTATCACAATCATTATCACTTTCTCTTCTAGGAGCAGCAATTATAGTGCTTTATCAGGCAATATCGTCCCGCTATCCGCTGCAATCTTTTTGTGCTGAACACCAGCCCAAAAAGGATTTCCACTGCTATCGGGGCTATAGAGTGGCATACCGTAATTTATAGACATTGAAGGAAAAAATAGGAAGTGCCTGCATTTTGCTTTTGTAGGTGCTTTTACGTTTCATACAACATTCATACTGTAAACAAAAGACTGCATACTGAACACTTTCCATCTCGGCACCCACAAAAGCAAAAAATAGCCAGCAAGAGTATCATTTTTTATTTGTCAGAAACAGAGTAGTACATTGCTTTTCTGTGGCCCAATGCTTAGCGTTACCATAAGAAAGAATTTCTACTATTGAACCTTTCTTCTTTAAACAACAATTGGCATCAAGCCACCAAGAAAAGCAATCATTAAAATCATAGTCCACAAATAAAAAATCGATACCCTTGCTCACTCTACTGCCAACGCACTAGGTAGTCCTTGCATTTTGCTTTTGTAGGTGCTTTTCCGTTTCATTAAAAATACCTTCTGCGCTATGAAAACTTAACTCTGAACACTTTCTATCTCGGCACCCACAAAACCAAAAAAATCCAGCAAGAGTATGGATTTTGATGAGGTTATTGCGCTTTATGTCGTATCTCAAAAATCCATACCCTTGCTCACGCTACTGCCAGCTCACTAGGTAAGTTCAGTATTTGATTTTTGATATAACTTTTCATCACCATTCCGGGATACTTCAAAACCTCAATTCCAATTAAAGTATCTCCAAAATCAAATATTCCAAAACTAGAAATTCCCTGCAAACAAGAGACACGTACTTTTGATTATAGGACCAGCAGGTAAAAAAAGGGCACTAAAATAGGAACGCCGCAATCCCACACATCGCTAAGGCTGGCAGAGAACAGTAGTCCGCATCATTTGTATTGGTATTATAAGTTCCGCATAACTTACCAGCTGCCAGCCTAAGCGCTGCGGGGTTACGGCTGACGTAAATTTTTAGTGCCAGCTGCTGGGCTCCAGCCTTTTTAGCTCGGCGCGAAAATGCGCCGGACTTAGTAGTGCTGCTTCCGCCCAGCAGCTGGTGGACTGCAGGTCCATAACAAATACCAGCTCCATTCCGGGGCGGCAACTGGAAGAACCAGCTGATAAATCCGAGTCCTACCATTGCTAAGGCTCACAAGGCAAAAATTCGTTTTTAGTTTTTTGCGATGGCCGTTGTTTGTCGTAGTACTGCATTTTAGTTAAAAAAGTCTTTATGTTCTAGTGTATCGGAACCATCACAATGTTTCTTTTTAGCATTTTTACCTTGTGAGCCTAAGCACTGCTGGGTCGGTATTTTTCGCACCTGCTTCTTCCATTTCCCGCCCCTCCATTCCGCAAAAACACCCCTAGTGGAATTACCATAGCTGCCGCTGCAAAAAATCAAGACTTTTCTTCAATTAAAATTCAGTGGAATTACGACAAGCTGCCATTACACAAATCAAAATCCGACTTCAATTGAGCACCCCTAATTTTAGTGGAATCACGTGGTTTTCGAGGAAATAAAAAAAAAGTAAAGCAAAGGTCAAAATCAAATTTCAAAACAAAAGAACCGGCACACCTAAAAATGAAAAATCTTCCTCTGAAAAGAATAGCCTTCGGTGAAAAACCGAAAGCTTTCTTTTCTAGAGAGTATTTCCCATTTTTTTCTTTCTTATTTGAAATCTGATTTTATGAGGAGGCTTTCTTTTTCATTATTAATTATAGATTTTAAAATCTCGATTTCCGAAAAAAAATATTTTTTAAAAAGTCAGTTGTTCAAAAACGTTTAGATTATGAAAACACCAATTTATTACATCATTGAGGGCGGAGATTATATAGGGGACTATGTATATAGCATCCAAAAAGATAAGTTGATAAAAGGCGGAGATATGATGCTGTATCGTTTCCAAATGCCAAAAGAAGAAGCCTTACGACTTTTAGACCGCCTAAACGAAACCCGTGATTTTGGACTCTTTTTGCGCCTAATGAGCATCAAATATTTGGATTGATTTCCTCAAAATCAGATTTTAAAAACATAAGCCATCTAAAATAGTATAAGCCATGACAAACTCCATCATTAAAACCCACAAACCCGGAACTGAATACAACCAGCCCCATTTTTTTATTTTAAACAAAGGAATGAATAGCGGCAAGCCAAAGAAAGAAAGCTTCACCAATAGCTTTGTAATTGTTTTCAATTGCGAAAATGAAGCAGACAGCTGCTACTGGATTGCCTTCTCTCTTTGGAAATCCAAATTTTGGCACCAACACCTCATTGGTTCGGTAATTCCTTTCCTTTGTCTTACTGATTTTAAAAAACAATTCAATGCTAAAGCCACTCAATTGATGCACGAACACGACGAACACGTCAAAAACATCGAAGCACTTAAACGCTTAGAACAACAGGAAAACAGATTCAAAGAAAACATCAACCTCATCAACGACCTTAGAAAAGTGATTTTGTACAGATATTGCAACAAATAACAGCTCAGTCATAAAAAACCTATTTGTGAAATGTATGTAGGAACAAATTCCCCTCTTGAGAGGGGCTAGGGGTGTGTTTTTCACCTTTCAATATACTATCCAAATTCAATACGGTGTAATCTTGAAGAAGTGTTGACAATAAGTAAAAAATTTAAGCCTGATCCATTGTGGGTTAGGCTTTTTCGATGAAATGCATAAAATTTTAACTAAAATTATTTTTTTATGCACATTATTAAATAATGTTTTTTTTAATCCAAAAAAAGCTAATATATTTAATATTGACCTGTGCTTTAAATCTTACAATTATGATTAACAATCCAAAAATCATCGCGTTGGATTTACAAAATGCAACCCTTGAAAACCTAGAAAATTGGTTTTGTAACAACGATTTTATAACAGCTGAAACAACTAAAGAGTACATTCGGTTTCGAGTTAAAGATGTAGAAAATCGAATCCAAAGGATTTTTGTTATCAATGATACTTTTTTTGGAATAGTTTCGAAAGATACTTTCCTCAATATCGATATACCAGGGTGGTTTTCTGATGAATTCCAAGAAAAGTGTATACCGATTCCAATAAGAGATATTGAGCAATATCGGGCGGTTATCATTGATTGGATTTTTAATTCCCATAAGACAAGAACCCAAACAGGAATTGAATTGAAAGCATTTCAAAAATTCAAGCAAGATTTTCACTTAATGATATTTCCTCATTTTACTTACTGTATAACTTGCGTAGATGTAGAAGAACTGGGTTTTAATTTAAAAGAATTTTTCCAACCCTTAAACCAAAAGTTTAAAGCCATTCATTCCGAATTTAGACAATATTATCCAAAAGCAAATTACTTGAAAGATGTTAAACTAACCAAAATTTACATTATCGAAAAATACATTTTAGGCTATACTTTCCGTTTGGAAAATGAACCTTACGAACATTTTTTTTACAACATTCATTTTGAAGATTTGATGTACCAACTCACGCCATTTAAATTTGATGATGTAAAAGAACTTACAGTAGATACCATATTAGAAAAAATTAGTAAAGTTGGCATTGAAAATTTAACACAAGAAGAATGCGACTTCTTAAATAACCAAAAATAATTATGATAAAAGTTAGAAAGCCTGGAATCAATATCGGAGAGTTAATTTCCCATTACAATGGATACAACAGAAAGATAAACCAATCTGAACAACATTTAACAAGCCAACGAATTAAATTTATAACAAGCCAAGAAATCAATGGCGGTAATGAAGCTAATTATTGTTTTGAGTTTAAACTTTTAAACAGGAAATTTTTAATGGCATTAGACCAAGAAAAATTATATGAAATTTTAGAAGATGGTGAAGACAAAGTATATGTTTTGCTCACAGAATCATGGTTTTATATTGTAAAAAGTTTTGAAGAAAATAACAAATATGTAACTCAAATTATACTAACCTTGCACTATGAGTACACCCCACAAGCAGAATATCATGAGAATTTTGACGTGCAACTCAATATGATGAACGAACCAGAAGTTAAAAATTGGTTCAGTCAAATTAGACCTCGTGAGGAGGAAGAAATGTAATTAATACTAATTTTTTTAATATATAAATAATGAAAGACATTAAAGACTTAGAAAAAATCAATTTTATTAAAGTAGGATATTGGTATTTAAATAATACTCAAAAGTTAGATTTTAATATTACTGATCCTCTGCATTTACAAGAAAGTCATCTATTATATGCTTTTGAATCTAATTTGATAGTTAAATATATAGGAATTACTGAAACAACATTAAAAAAAAGACTCACTAATTATAAAAATGGCAATAGTAAATCTTCAGGTTCAACAAATAAAAACTTATACAAGAATATTTCTGAAACCCTTAAAAAAGGTTATACAGTTAATATTTGGATGTTGAAAGAAACTGCTCCATGTAAATTCTTCGAATATGAAATTAGTTTAGCAACAGGAATAGAAAAAAGTTTAATTAAAGTATTTGATTTAAAAGAAAATCTTTGGAATAAAAGAGGTACAATTACTGAAAAGTCAATTAAAAATAGTTCAAATTCAATGGCAAAAAATAATTTAATTTATAAATTAAAACAAAATGAAGCAATATATAAATTAGGTATAGAAACTAGAAAAGGATGGATTCTATTCAGAAATGATTTAAATGATTTATTGCCTCAAACATCTTCTCATATGGATATACATTTTAAGAATAAAACCATTGAAGGTTGTCGATTTACAAGATCTTCAGATAATAAAAAAATAAATGGTGGATATGACCTTTTTAAGATATTTGAAGAAGACTTTAAAAATGATACTGAATATAAAGTTACCATAATTGATGAAAAATCAATAAAAATTGATAAAATCAATGTTAAATAATACTATAAAAACCATCCTCATCGGCACCGCAGTAGGCGACGCGCTTGGCGTTCCTTTAGAGTTTGAACCACGAGCAAAGCTAAAAGCAAGTCCAGTAACCGATATGTTGGAATTTGGAACACACAAGCAACCCAAAGGAACTTGGTCGGATGATACATCGTTGATGCTATGTTTGGCAGAAAGCATAGTAGAAGGTTTAGACCTAAACAAACTGGCTCAAAAATTTATAGCTTGGAAAAATGATAATTTATGGACAGCACACGGTTGGGTGTTCGATATTGGTATTGGGACCAGACTGGCTATTGAACGCTTAGAAGATGGCGAACTTCCAGAACTAGCGGGTGGTTTTGAAGAAATGGACAACGGTAATGGTTCGCTTATGCGTATTTTACCTTTGGTGCTTTATAGTAAGGATTTAGAGATAAATCAACGTTTTGAATGGACCAAAAAAGTATCTTCTTTAACACACGCACACGTTCGTTCTGTAATGGCGTGCTTTTATTATTTGGAATTCGCTAAAAAAATCATCGAAGGCAAAGATAAATTTCAAGCCTATCTAGAATTGCAAAAGGAGTTAGTAGTTTATTTTGAAAGTAGAAAAATAAATCCGTTACAAATTCAAAAATTCAACCGATTATTGTTCGATGATATATCAAAAGTGGAGGAAGACAATATTAAAAGTTCCGGCTATGTTATTGATACCTTGGAAGCCTCTATTTGGTGCATCTTGACCACTGACACCTATAAAGATGCGGTTTTGAAAGCTGTAAACCTAGGTCACGACACCGACACAACAGCGGCCGTCACAGGTGGTTTAAGTGGATTAATCTACGGATTTGAGTCAATTCCAAAAGAATGGCAATATGCTGTTGCAAGAAAAGAAGATATAATTAGATTATCCACTCGTTTTATATCTAAACAACTGAAATAAAGATTAAATTCATTTTCAAACACTATCAAAAATTGATTACTGCCCAATTGGCAAAATGTTTTAACTTGAATTTATAAAAAAAGCCTGGTCCAATCGGACCAGGCTTTCCTATATATTCGGGTAAAGGTTACCAAGCCAAACCCGAATTATTTCTTTTTTGATTTTGTCAATCCTTTTAAAAGGAGCGAAACCGTAAAACTTACAACTGCTCCTATTACTGCTAAGATGATCGTTTTGAGAATATCTTCTGAAAAAATGTTAGGTGCAATACTTAACAAAGTTCCTGAGGCAGTACCCATTTTGGTGGTCACGCTAGTCTCCATCTCTCGGCTTATTTAGGTTTTCACCCTGAACTGGTTTTAGGGTCTCATTGTCAACTGATACTTTTTCCAAGCTATCGGTACTAGTGGTAATCTGACTTACTGCAGATAATACACCTCCAGCAACGGCCACATAGCCCGCAACGGTGACAACGGCTGCAGGCAAAGCTACTGGGGCAGCTACCACTGTGCCACTAATTGCCAATAAAGCTAATCCGATACTACGCAATACTCTGAAAAATTTTGGGGTGGGAGCTTTGGCTCTTTTAATTACATTCATACAAGTATTTTTTTTATTTCTTGTCGTCCTAAGCGGAGTCTAAGGGTTAAGATTCAACAATTAACAATACACTTTCATTTTGATCCAATGCTTTAAAAACGAAATCTTTGAGCTTTGCAAAAGCTTTTCTTGACATCAATCCTAATCCAGGACCTGAAAGTTTTGTAACAGGCGCAATACAACCGAGCAATTCTTGCAAAGCATTATTGGCAGGATGAAACAAAATCAAACTTCTGTTTTGGACATCCATCACCTCCAAATGCCACTTAAATTTTGGGCTATAGCGCTTTCTAATATAATATTCCCCCTCCGGAATGCAGGAAACCCTCGTTTCATTATTCTTCCAAGGCAATTCAATCGTGTTACATATCAATTTACCCTCACATTTGAGTTGTCCATTGGTTCCATTGGGGAAATACTGCCTTTTAAGGACTAAAACCATCCTACAAACCGACTACTTGAACCAAAGAAAGCGGGTTGTAAGCTCCGTTTTTCAACGGATACATTTGCCCATTCACTTCTTGATAAAACTCGACGCCAAGGGCTAAAAACAAAGGCTTAGTGCTATTAGCACTCACCGAATTGTCTTGATCAATTGGGGCGGTCAAAGTAGCATCCCACGGCAAAATAGCAGTTTCTGAAGTCGTTACTTCAAAAGTCTCTGCTTCAAAATCAATAGCTGCACCAGCCGAAATGATTTTGAAATGAGTGGTTCCTGAAGGCGCTGCAATCATAGTAATTGGCACAAACGGAGCCAAACTCAATCCAATCAAACCAGAAACACGGTCAATGGTTCCCACGAATGGTGCAAACAAAGTCGTTCCCAACTTACCACCAATATTGAACTCAAAACCAGTTAACAACTCCGCCTCCCCATCAATCACATTTCGCAGCCCTCTGGGGTTCGTTGCATCCGCTTGAATGACTTTGGTCATAGCTTGTGTTAAACGGCTCACCATTCGCCCATCTGCCGAATTAATCAACACCTGGCGCAAGGCAGTTCTGAGTATTTTTCCAGCTTTCCCAGCTCTTCCAAACTCCGAACCATTCTCACGCGTTCTTTGAAAAGCGGGGTCATTGGCGATTCTACTTGCGTCGATTCCGCCTTTTTCTCTCGCCAAATGCCCATCTTTCGTTTTGTAAAAAGTAATATCTCCGATAGTACCTTTCAATTTAATTATGCCTTTCTGTCTTGCCATAATTGCTAAAATTTAAAAATGAATAATCCATCAAACTCCCTCAATCATCTTCCGTTGCAACATTTCCCTGATTGATTATAAGGCAAATTTTAACCAATTTAACCGCTTAAAAAAACGCCACCGTACCAAATGTCACTTCCGAACATAAATGTCAGAAAATAACACAAATGGCAAAAAAACAAACGTTTTAAAATAAAAGAAAAAATTTACTAATTTTAGTCAAAATAAGGACTTACAACACAGAAGTTTAAAGTAAGTCAAAGCCCAATCAAAGCTATAGATAGAGTATGAGAACAGAGAGCAAGAGGTTATGTATCTACCCAAAAGACATACAACGCATCACAGGCAAAAGTTACCGCCAAAGTATTCGGTTATTACAAAAAATAAGAACGAAGCTTAACAAGCAAGAAAATGAGTTCGTCTCAATCGAAGAGTTTTGCCAATACACCAGCCTAAAAATTGAACAAGTTCAACCTCTAATTTTGGGTTAAATACAAGAGTAACTTGTTCAGTAAATAGTTAACTATCCCCTCAATTTTATGACATAATTCAATTAAAATTTGAATAATTGTTCGTAAATTTGTGTTATCAACACGAAGTAAAAACCACTAAATTTAAAGGGGCACAATTCGGGGTAGTTGAGTAAATCAGTTAGTACAAATCGCTGTATATATGCGGTTTAGGAAGTTTAAATAAATCCCTTCCTCTCTGCAAAAAAAAAATTGAAGCTCCTTTTATAGGAGCTTTTTTAATTTAGCACCATCGCTACAAGTAGACACTCCCTAAAAATGAGTATTTTTGCAATATGGGAACAAGTGGAACAGCAGAGCGAAAAGGCTATAACAATTACGGTACTTTTTTACGTGAAAAATACAACGGACAAAAGGTATACAAAGTAATTGTAGACGCTGGTTTTAGTTGCCCAAACCGAGATGGAAGCAAAGGGTTTGGAGGTTGTACCTATTGCAACACCGATTCATTTACCCCAGAACTTTCCCGTAAATTACCCAGCATTACAGAGCAAGTGCTACAAGGCATAGAACGAGCCAAAAAAGCCTATAAAGCCGAACGATTTATTATTTACTTTCAGCCCAATACCAATACCTATGGGACGGTGGAGTATTTGAGAAAATGCTATGAAGAGGCCTTAGCTGTCGCGCCAGATATGATAGTTGGGTTGTCAGTAGGAACTCGCCCAGATTGTCTCGATGCTGAAAAAGTTGCGCTGCTTGAATCGTATTGTGACCGATGGGACGTAGATGTCGAAATGGGAATGGAGTCTATATACGATGCCACTTTGCAGCAAATCAACAGAGGATGTTCTCATCAAGAATTTGTTGATGCGGTAGCGCTCTTTGCTAATCGTCCTATTGATTTGTGTATACATACTGTGTTTGGTTTTCCCGGAGAAACAAACGAAATGATGTTGCAATACATTCACGAAATTAATCGGTTTCCTCAAATAAAATTTGTCAAGTTCCATCATCTGCATATCGTAGAAGGTTCTATTCTTGGGGTACATTACAAACGAAATCCCTTTCCTCTCTTTACTCTAGAGGAATATACTAATTTACTGTGTCAATTGATTCCGTTGTTGCGACCCGATAT
>JACCEA010540815.1_pt1 | contig 12388 bp, 30 predicted proteins | sample 7449851 | NCBI WGS metagenome assembly JACCEA01 (sample SAMN15323453, study PRJNA562643) | freshwater metagenome | isolation source: river surface water | place: USA:Blue River Watershed | collected 2017-08-18 | reverse complement strand
CAATCTCGTCACCATCAACAGTCACCTGTGCGGTATCCCACTCAAGCCAGTGAACTTCATACGTTGTCTCGATACCATTCACTAGACCAATATTCCACATCGGGAACTCATTCATACGAAATCACCAGCTTGAATCTCCTCTGCGAAAAGCCCAAACTCTACTGCAATAGCGTCTAGAATCTCGTTAATTTCTGAATCGTCCACATCTCTAATAATAATGTGACTCACTGTTCCTCCTTACCAGTCCAGGTTACATTGATAGCAGGAGTCTTCTGACTCAAGCTCAGCCCAGCCATGCACAGAGACATGGTCATGGATAGCCTGTGCTCTCTCAAGCGCAGCTAGAGCCATCTCTTCTTGCCATTCCTCCTCGTACACCCAGATGTCCTTGACATTTCCTGAGTCACGAGGGATGAACACGATGGCGATCTTCTCAATGGGGTAACCCTTGAGAAATAGTCCAAGACCATAGAGCATGGCCTGATAACGGTACTGCTCGGGCGGTTTGTTCGCCCGGTATTGCTTGATCTTCTTCAGCCCGACGATCTTCCAGTCAACAGCCGCGCATTCCTCAGGATACCACATGTCTGTGGTTCCCGCAATGTCACCGTATCCGTCGATGGTTCCGACGAACAGACGAAGCTCATGCTCAGCTTCAGGGAACGTGTTGTGTTCCATGAAGTAATGCACCGCTGTGCCTATCCACGGGTACAGGCTGAAGTCTTGCTCCGCCCTCTCACCAGCCAGTGCCCTACCTAGACAACGAGTGCAGGGGTTGCCGATCTCTGATGGCCCAACCTTCTTTTGCTTGTCTCTGTCTGTCTTGCGGGTGATCTCCTCAATAACTTTTAGTCTTATTTCACTCAAAGAAGTTACTCTCCACTTCCAGAAGGACATTCACGAGGTCATCGTAAGTCAGGTTGTTAATATGTTCCACTAGTACATCGTACTCAATAAGGTACTGACCATCCTTATGGATAGCTGGCACGTCCTCTACAAAATTGTTAGCCCATGCCTTTAGTACTGCATCAATCTCACTCGTTCCCATTGTTCTCCTCTGTATCTGTGTAAGTACCAACCAATGATGGCCGGTCTGTCGAAATAATTTCCGCAACCAGCCGGTTGAGATCATACTCATTGGAGCTACTGTCTAGATACCTAGAAGCAATAAGCTCTAGCTCAACATATGGATCATTGTCATGTGCTGGTTTGAAGACCTCTACCTCATAGTCACCATCGACCGCCCTGGTTACCTCAACTTGATAGTGTGTGTTCTTTACTGCATCTAGTGTCTTTACTGCCATCCTCGCTCCTCTCTTCTACCCTCTTCATACCCCCATACCCATGCTTCGGCTACTCTGACTTCAGATTCACACCATGACCATAGGCTTGATAGCCTATCGTCTGTGTACGCCAAACGTGTGGGTACTAATGACCAGTCAATATCTTCTTCGGCTGGCAGGTCATAGTAATACCTTAGTCCTCCGAACTTGTCTTTGATCTGTGCTATGTTGTAATTTGGTACTACACGCGAGATGTTTTCGTGGCACATGCGAATAGCTGGGTACCAAGGATCACCTTCCCACTGCTGTACGTACACATCATTGTTGTCTGGGTTACTCTTGACGAAGCCCTGCATCACTGAATACCCTGGAGGCTCCGGTGATATGCTCAGCACTGATTCTTCCTCCTGTGATTGCATAAGTATTCTCCAATCTTTTTATCTCATCCTCAATGTAGAAGATAGATTTTCGTAGATCTTCAATGGCCTTAGTGGTGTCATTGAGTGCTTCATCTTTCTTCAGCCCCGCTCTCCACAGGTACTTGATGGCGTTGCCCACGTTGAAATTGCGATGTCGTGTGATCTGAATACACTCAACACCACTGGGGTCAGACGTGTAGTGTGGTGGGTGGTTTACCATATCACTCATGCGATATCTGAACTTCCAAAACCATCCTCACCACGCACAGAGGAGGTGAGTTCCTTCTGTGACTTGGAGAACTTAACATCTGGTGTCTCCATGATTAGCAGCTGCGCGATACGGTCGCCTTCCTCATAGAAGAAGGCCTCCTTTCCTGAGTTCTCAAGGATCACACCAACATCTCCGATATAGTCAGGATCAACAATGCCCGGTGAATTCTTTACAGCTACGCCAAACTTGTTTGCCAGCCCTGAACGTGAACACACAAGCCCAACGTATCCATTAGGGATAGCAACCTTTGTTCCAGTCTTCACCAGCTGGTGTGTTCCTGGGGGAATGACACCATCACCCCAGGCGCGTAGATCAAACGCAGCATCCTGCTTCCGCTGTCTCTCTGGCTTGTTGCCTCGGTACTTAATCTCTACTACCATTGCTCTCCTATCATATCTCTAATATACTAACTCTAGTTTTTCTTTTGCTCATAGTGGCCTCGGAGAGATTCGAACTCTCATGTGTCCAGTTACCCTTTCAACAGCTTAGAAGGCAGAGGGGATACGAAGCCGTGGTGCCAGTCTTTCCTGGCTGTCAACAATTCAATAGTGATTAGTATTTACTTATTGACTGTCGTTGTCGATCTGACTAGCAGGCCAAAGCCTAGGGCCAGCCAGAACGTAGGCCAGAAGGCCCACCCAAACAGAGCACCTGCTGCGAGTGCAACGATCAGCGGTGCGATCACCACTGCGATGACAAGCAGCACAATGACTGCAATTACTGCACCGATTACTGTACCCGTCTTCATATGTATTCTCCTCTTCTCTTGAACCACAATAGTATCACACTCTATACTTTCGTGCCATTACTTTTCTATATTCACAGCAAACATTCAGAAACAACATCTCTGTGCGCAGCAGCCGTGAACATTTTCAACACCCTTACCTATGCTCGCAAGGTATAACGCAGCGTCTAGGTCAGGATGCCCTAAACCATGCTTACAGATCCGCTCAAGGATGCCCCTGTCCTCACGCCAGTTGAGTGGGGCATCTTTTAGGTTATGTTCCGTGGGATGGTTATGTATTGCGCAGCCCCTACCCTTACATAACTTTGGGTTATGTGTGTTAGCCAATACATAACCATCACCCAACTCAGTCCAGTAACCAGTCTCATCGTTCTGTCTGAGTATAGCCATTAGCCATGACTTTCGAGATCAGCCTCACCAGTGTCTAATTCCTGTGACTCAAACAGATAAAAGCTCTTGTTCTTGTACTTGTAGATCTCTGGTGTAAGCCCTCGTTCTACTCGGATAGCAATACCCTCATCAGCCCCAGTGCCCCCCTCACTCAGAGGTACAGGCTGATCAGTGTATAGCTGCTCACCCTTCACTGCTCGGTGTTCCTGGTCAACCTCGTAGAAGTTTACCTCATTGAAGTCCATCACATCGAATACTGTCTTAGGCATACGGTCAAGTTCTGGTACATGGTCGAAGCCATGCCTTTGGCAGAAGTCCCGTACTGCATCCCAACTTAGGTCATACAGACCGCCATCCTCCGTGATGATAGCAACACGATAGACATACAGATGATAGTCATCGGGCACTTCGTCATAGGTGTGACCCTGCTGGATCGGCCCTCCGCCAGGTACGAAGCCTACCAACTCACCATAGACCACGATGTTCTTCGGGAGTCTATCACCATACATCTTCAATGCATCTGACCAGATGTCGAATTTATAGTGGTGCTTTTGGTTCGGGTTGTTCGGGTCTTTGATAACCTTCCTCGACCCCCCAACTAGATCATACCCATGCTCAGCTACCTTGATACCCAACTTCTGTGCGAGTCGTTCATGCCACTTCAGTTCTCGCTTAACAATAGTGTTGGCAATCCGGCAACTCGTCCCGTGCAACTTCTGCGTGATGATTAGTTCCTCGTCGGGCTTGACGGTGTGCTCCTCACGAAGCCACTGACCAGTCTCAAAGTGCTGTGGAAGATATACATCATCAACACGCTTGAACGCCTTGGCCAGCTGCTTCTGTGCGCGGGTAGCATTACCCTCCTTGACAGGCACAACGTACTTGCGGCAGACGGTATACCCATTGATCGTATCAAAGACATCCCCCTCGTGCAGTGCCGAATGCTCAATCTGGTACAGTGAGTGCAGCGGCATCACCAGACCGTTGCTGATGTTACCTCGCAGCTTCATAGCACGGACTCGACGGTTCGTGTCGATGTACCCTGACTGAGTGGTATCGTCGTTCAGTTCCTTGTCACGGTACAGATTGTTAGCCTTCATGTATCCAGGCTCAAGTTGCACCTCAGCAGGGAACAGCAGTGCAAGCTCCCCCTCTCGTGCGATCCAGCTGTCATCAACGATGGCAGTCATGCCCATCACGTCGATGATATACAGCCGGTCGCTGTTCTCTGCCTTGCGTACCTTCGGTACTCGAATTACTGTGGCTGAGTAGTTCCTACTACCACTGGTTGAAATTGTCATATCTTCTCCTCTTCTTACAGTGGGGTGTTAATACACCGGCCACCAATCAGGTCTCCTCATTAACTCGAACATGATAAAGATGTGGGAGATCATCATTACGATCAGTGTTAGTACAGCCAATGGTATCACTAACGGCCACAGCCATGCACCAACAAAACCAAGTGCAGCAATCATTGAACTGTCTTCATCCTCATCACCAAAGAATGCAGCCATGAAGAACAGGGCGAATGCAATTGCAAGCCCTATTGCTGGCAACAAGTAGATCCAAATCATTAGAACCTCACATCCGGGTCGCCCACCTGGAAGGTTGGGATACCCATCTTACGCCAAGCCTCGCACACTGCCGGTCGATCATCAATAGCTGCGATCACATCGAACTCAGGTGCAATCTTGTCTCGCAAGATCTCCATCTTCACAATGGTATCTGCTCGATCATCCCCATCCTCACGCATGTAGAACTCATCGTACTGGATGCCATGCACAAGTAGCCATGCTTCTGTGTCCTCACGACACTCAGCCTTACGACCACTCACCACGATGGTGTGGTGGATGGTATTCAATCCGTTGGCTGCGTCGATCACATGCCATACTGGTTTGTCTCCCATCACTTGAGAGTAATCGTAGAAACTACGGTGCCCATCGTTGTGCGCCAGTGTGCCGTCGATGTCTACGATCACAGCCGTAGGCTTGGTGTTGTCGGGCACATACTTGTAGTCGATGACGAACTCTTCTGGGTTAAGCTTCACCTTCCTGAGGCTACCATCCTTGTTCACGAACTTCTTGTAGTTGTCCACGATCACATGGTTAGGCACCCTGCTCTCGCGGTTCGTGTTCCGCACAAGAAGGGTTGCTTCATCAGTGTGGAACTCAACGATCTCTACCGGGTAGCCCAGCTTCTGCCAGCGGTTGATGTACCGCTGCTGTAGGTGCATGGCATCGACCACTACAGTCTTACCCTGACGCAGTGCAGCACGTACCAGTGCAGTCTCTGCCTCGGTGATGAGGTCTTCATCAATGTCTCTGTAATCTGCACCTGGGTACAGCTGTGAGCGGAGATCATCACGGCTAACACGTACTACACCAGGGTTAACCCTAGCAAACTCCTTAGCCCAGGTGGACTTCCCAGATGCTTGAAGACCCCTCGTTAAGATAATCTTAGTCATCATCCTCCTCTGTCAACCATTCCTGCAACATACCAAAGGGGTTCTCGCTGAATGATTCGTTATACACCTGTTCACCGTTTACCCAGATGGTGAAGACCAAGTATTCGAACGCGCAGGTTCCACAGTAACCACCATTCTCATGGCGCTCCACGATCTCCACGGTGTGATGGTCTGTGCCAAAGCTGGTGTCGATACCGACACGCTTGAGTACCATCTCCTTCAGGTTACCAGTGATCTCCGAACGCTTAGTGCCCAGGCTCATGCCAGGGTATCCGTAATCCCATTCATCTTCGGGATCGTGTGCCCAGCCTGGGTGGAACTCGATGTTGTCCTCGATCTCCACCAACTCAGCCGCGTGCTGTCGCTCGAAAGCTTCCTGCTTCTCGTAGTAATCCATCTCTACCTCCTAGTCTCAAGACGGTCAATCACGTAGCCCAATACGCACTTGCGCATCGAACGTCTTCTTGCACAGAGCCAGACGGTCTTCGTCCAACAGTGCAGCTGCTCGCTTCGAGTCAGCCTTCGGAACAGCAATGCTGTCGTACTCAGCCGGGGTCAAGTTCTTCTTTGCCAGTGCATCATCGAACCGGGTCGTGATGCTCTTGGTGAACTTGAACTCCCCGACGAAGCTCTCTCCCAGGTCAATGTTCTCAGCGATGGTGGCTCTCATGTTCTTGATAGCTTCGTCAAGCTCGTCTCGCTGTGCCTGAAGCTCAAGTACCTTCGCGGCCATCTTTTCTACGTTTGTCATGTTACTCTCCTCTGCTCTTCTTGTTAGCGTTCAACATATTGTTAACCATTTCCTCAGCATAGTCGATCTTGCTGTTGGTGTCAAGGTCATTGCTGTTGTTGGCAATGATCTCGAACGTACGCATCTTCTGTGTCTGCCCCGGACGATAGAGACGATCCCTACCTTGGGTGTTATTGATAACCTTAACATCCCTGCTTAGGATAATCAAGTTCCTGCTCTTGTGCTGGAGTCCATCGACCCCGACACCAACAGATGCCTGTGTTGCTACCATCACGCGGTACTTATCACCAAGCTCATCAATGTTCTTGTCCTTCTGTCGGGTAGTCAGATCACCAGTGAACTCTCGGGCTGAGATGCCTCGTTTGTTCAGTCGATCCACTACCACCTTGATGAACTTCTTGCTGTGCGTGTAGACCACGGCAGTCTCGCCACCGAACTCTTCCGACTCAAGGATCTCGATGAGCTTGTCAAGCTTAGCAGATTGTGTGTCAAGAGGGAAGGTTGTGATCCAGTTACCATTCTCTTCCGTCATTACTGGGTTGCCAAGTGCAATCTCACGCAGCCGCATGGCCTTAGTGATGCTGTACTGTGAGAAGACAAAGCCGTCCTCTTCAGTCTCGCCCAGCCACGCACCAGAGGTGCGCTCGAACTGATCGTAGATCTCCCGCTGCTTGTCACTCATGTCAACAAAGAACTCGACCGGCTTGTGTGGCTCGGGGATCATGTCTTGGTAGTGATCCTCCTTCAATCTCCGCACATAGAATGGTAGGTCAGCAGTCACTGTGCCCGGTGTCTTCTCCCTAATTGGCGAGAGTGCGTGACCAAAGCCAGCGAGCAGGAAGTGCTTCTTAAGCCACGGCCAGTACGCCTTGTACCTAGCAGGCCAGATCCATGAGATCACCCCGTAGATGCCAGCGAGCTTATTGCCAGAGGCTGTTCCGCTGAGACCCACCCGGTACTCAGACCTGATCTCCCCCAGCTGTATGTTCTGATCAGAGCCTCCCTTGTTCTGGATCTCATGTACCTCATCAGCAATCAGCATGTCTACCTCAGTCTCGAAGAGCATACCACCACGCATCAGACCCCAGGTAATGAAGTACCATCCAGGCTTACCTGCATAGTAATCTTCCAGTGCCTTCACACCCGCCTTGGTATCCATCTTGATCCAACGTAGCTCTTGCTCTCCCTCTGTCTGTGTATGGACAGCCTTAGCCCAGCCTCGGAAGGTGTTCTTCGGTGCGACAATCAGGTTGCGCTTGGCTCCCAACTCAATCGTGAGTGTGGTTGATGTCAGAGTCTTACCAAGTGCCATGTCATATCCGAACAGACCGCCCTTGTGCCCCTCGGCAATGAACCTATCGACATCCTGTTTCTGAAAATCAAATAGCTCAAGCTTCATATTACCCCCTGTTGAATCTCTTCTTGTTCTTATCCTTGGCAGTCAATTTCTCTCTACCATCCCATTTGTTGTATGCATACTCATACACAAATGCCACAGGCATCCAGAAGATATTATCATATCTGCCATAGTACCTACCAGCATCATCCTTACCCGCATAGTAAGCCATAAAAGAAACGATGATGATTGCAATCAAATAGATACTGATTGCCATGATGAGCAGTACAAGTATTACATCCATCAGTCATCCTCCTCTAGTACTACATAAGCTGGGTACTCATCAGTGATGAGGTCATATACTCCTTGTGGTACAGTCGTGTCTCTTGATGACCACGGCTCTGCATCAGGCCCGAGTGCAGACACACTGAAGAACTCTCCCTTGTATGTCACCTCGAACTCTCCTGTCTTCGGGTTGCGTACCACTGTCTTGATACTTTCAACATCATCAGCGAACTGGTCTGATGTCTGTAGTACCACGTCACCACTCAGTCGTGCGAGTAGTTCCTCACTCGGTTCCAGCCAGAGCTTCAACTTCTGCGGGTACTTGAATCCCGCTGCCTCCAGTGCCAATCGCTTAAGTGGTACCCCGTTCTCAAGGGCATCTTCTACTGCCTCACGCAATGGTTTCTTAGCTCGGTAGACTGCGTACTCGTAGTCCTCTTCCATCTTCTGTAGCACAGGGAGGGTGTCTGCGAAGGTGGCCTTTACCGCTTGCAGTACCCTCTCCTGTGTGTCGTTAAGTTTAGTCATTAGATCTCCTCGTCTACTGGTGCTCTGTCTTCCCACCCTAGCTCACCTGTGAATGGTGACATACCATCAGGGTATACATCTCTACGGTACCACTCACCGTGGATGCCGAGGTCTGAGTCAGCATCACTCCACCTGTGGGCGAGCCACAAATATACTTCCCAATCATGCTGAGGGTGTAGCTCTGAGATGAAGTCATAATCCAAAATGGATGCTTCCTCATTCAGAAAGATAATTGGGTAATGCCCCGGCTCATGGTAGATACCAGTGTAGTGATCGTACACAAGGAATACAGGGATCTCAACAGGCTTCAGACCAGCGAGCTTACCTTCCTTCTCGCCAGGTACCGTAGCAACGATAGCAAAGTTACTGATAGCTGTCAAGTAACTCATGCCATCACTCGTCAGATCCTCGTCCTGAATGATTCCCTTGATGTCATCATTGCTATACCTTTTGATACGCTCGTTCATTAGTGTAGTCATCGGCCATCCTTCCTTGTGTCTGTCTCGTACCCTTGTAAGGTACGATGATCTGAGGTCTGGAGGGCGAACCCAATACGTCTGTATGGTACGCCCTCCACTCGTGCCTCACGTACAAGGTCTCGCATTTGTGACTTTGCCTCCCACTTTCGGTCGGCTACCTCGGCAGCTAGATCCTCTTCGAACTTCTCGTAGTTGACGCGAGCATCTTCCAGTTGCGAGAGCAGTGCTTCCTGCTTTTCATTCATTTTGGCCAATGCTCACGTCACCTCCTTACTCTGTCTTGAACCAAAACCCAGCGCACTCGTACAGTGTACCGTCTCGATGTACTTCCTTCTCATAGAAGTAGTCAATGTCTTCGTCCTTCCACACACCATACTTGGTCTGTAGGTACAGTTCGACACCATACACCGACACGAAATTATCTTCAGCGCTCTCGTACCAACTCTTCACTGTCTCTACTGGCAGATTGTTGTGCGCTGCGTATGCTGCGTACAACTCAGGCTCCCACTGCATCAGCCTATCAACATCGGTGTTCACAAACTCAAGGTAATCCTCAAGAGCATTAAGCTTTTCTTTATATGCATTGATGTCACACATAACTACCCCTATCTATAAAAGTTTTTAACTGTCGAACTTTACAACCTGTACTGTTGACCCATCAAAATGTCTGATCTCAATGGCTGTCACTGGAGAGTTTACCACACTTGTTCTCGCATCGTAAGCCTTGGCAGCAATCTTTTTTGCTACCTTGAGAGTGAACCATTCGTCCACCTCTTGTGTGTCTCCATTATCCATGTGTAGAACCACGGTGTAATCGTTGTTTGGTACCCAGTTCAACTGCGTTTCCTCCTCGTCTTCTTTGGTGTGATCTCTAGCCCACAAGCCACACCATACCACTTGATGCAGAAGTCATCGTCATTTTCAAACGACATCTCCAAGCATACGATGTCTGCCTCTATAGCTGGGGTCAGTACCTTGTATGACTTCTTCAGCCACTCAGTCAACTCTACAGGTGTGCGTACTCGCAGCACCTTACCAGTGTAAATGTCCACGATCTTCAGCTGTGTTAGGTCATCCATCTTCCCTCCTCATATGTCATACTACTATATAAGATCCTTAGTAAGAAAAGAATGGGAGACTATCTCCCATTCTAAACTTACCCTGTACCTTACGGAGTGTGAATGACTACCAGTTCACCATTGTCAATGCTTTCCTGAATGTCTTCCGCATTGAATCGAACCTCATCATTCTCGTCACCCATCAGCATAATCAGAATTGCTGGCACATCAATCGCTCGCCACGGTCGATCATCCTGTGCATCTCGCGGTGCGTACTCGTACTTCACCGCCTCGACCTCGGTGCTCTGGATGATGGTACCCTCTACATGTGCGCTCATTATTTCTACCTATTTCCTGTTAGTTACTTACTACTTATCCCCCACAAACCGTGCATAGATGTCGATGGTATCGTCATCATTGCGTCGGCTCGTGGCCTCCCAGATACCCTCTGCAAAGCTCTTCGCTTTACCTGTGCGGATTCGCACAGCCAGGCCGTCGTTCTTCTCGTTGGCTGCTACCTTTGCCCACTCACCGGGGTTACCTCGCAGTGCTTCTGCGATCTCCCGGTTTCGTGGTGACTCAGCCCGACCTCCCTTACTCGCAGGCGGTGCCTCGAATGATACCAGTGAACTTACTTCTTTTACCTTAGCCATGTTAACTCCTATCCTTAGATCCTTTCCAGTGTTGCTGACTCTACCAGACTTCGAGGCAATACCCGCAGCAGGTCATGTAATTCCAGTAAGTCCTTTAGCTTAATGGTGACCGTGTACTCAGCAACCTGCTCGGCTGGCTCTTCTTCATCCACCAACTCGAAGGCAGACTTGAATACCCACGAGGTATCATACTTCCTAGCGTCATCTTCGCTCAGTCGTGCGTCACCCGGACCGTCAATGTACATGGGTTCTAGAATCGTACCGTCAGGCACCATACCATCACCGTTAACCTTGATCTGTACCATTTTGTACCTCCTCCATGTCGTTTAACTCTATCATCAATTCTTCCAGTGCGTCGGGCACAGTGCCAGATATATCCAACCACCTGTCCATCTCGTCTCGAACCTCTTCAATCTGGTAGTCAATATCCCAGGCTTCATAGTCCTCAGCTTCTAGTACTGTGTAGTTATCCCAGTCAATGCGCAAGGCCATCGTCATCTCCTCCATCTATAAAGTATTTGAATGCTACCACTAATAACCCTAACAGTAGGGCAGTATAGATACTATTATATATCAGTTCCATTAGCTATCTCCCCCGAGAGTTAATACGCTCCCGCTCTCCGTGAGCTACCAAAGCTTTCAATGCGCCAAGCATCAGCTTACTATCTACTATGATGTAGCTCCTACCTTCCGGCAGTAAGAACATTAGGTCACTCCCATCTTTTGACTCAACAATCTTGATGAAGTCTTCCCGGTCTGGATCTACCAGCCTGATCTCATCACTTACCATTTCAATCTTCTCTACAATATGCTTCATGTTTCCTCCTTCGTAGACCACTCGCCCCTCCCTGTGCCTGGTCATATGCACAGGGAGAGACTGGTCAGCTACGAAACAGCTTTGATAGCCGAGTCCAGGGATTCTCCCCAAGAATAGCCATCATCCTGCCTACGTTGGACTCCGTGTACCAGCTTCAGTGCGTCCTCTTCGAACAACTCGGAGAGATCCACTCCCGTAGGATTCTCACCCACAAGCTCAGTCGATGCCACAACCTGAGGCTCGTACCGATACTCCCACTCATAGCTGTGCAGTGTCTTCAGCTTCCCAGGTGCTACCTCTGCAAGTAATTCTCCCACAAGACACGAGGGCTTCCCATTGCTGTCAGTGTAGTGACACTCCATTGACTGCCGGTCTATCCCGTACTCATCCTCATAGATGGGGTGCTCGTACACATATTCGTGACCCTTCAGGTTCACGATACGTCGCAGCTGCTTCTTCGTCTGAGCATACGTCAGTCGCTTGGTCATGGTTCCTCCTTACTTGAACAGGCTAAGGAGCAGGGCAGCGGTGTCTACCTCGCCACGCGAGAAGCTATCAGCAAACTCCCGGAACTTGAGTTCGTCATCCAGGATAGCGAACTTGATCTTATGCACTCCCATTTCTGCTGCGTAGGCAAACGCAAGGCCCATGTTGCCCTCCGTCTCTGCCATGAACCCGCACTCTGCGGCCTCCATGGTGATTCGGCTGAGGTCTTCAATCTCCCGCTTGATGGCCTCAGTGCTTACATTCTTGATGCCCTCGGGTGAGTAATCTTCATTGGTCAACATTATTGTTTCTCCTTATCTCTTTGAGTTACTAGTCTTACATGTATCCAGTTATTTGTCAAGATCTACATCAAAGTACTCCCGAGCTACATCCTCTGCGGTGTAGGTATCATCGAGATAGCAT
>JACCEA011061550.1_pt1 | contig 12390 bp, 9 predicted proteins | sample 7449851 | NCBI WGS metagenome assembly JACCEA01 (sample SAMN15323453, study PRJNA562643) | freshwater metagenome | isolation source: river surface water | place: USA:Blue River Watershed | collected 2017-08-18 | reverse complement strand
GGCTATATTGACGATAGTATCGACGGCTTTTATACTTCTCGGCGTGAAACAGCTATACTTACGAAACACGGATTTGGAACCTCCAGCTATTTGTCAGACATACGACCACGAGGAACACCATATAGAGGTGGACGTGCATCGGGGACACTTCCAGTAATTAAGGGATTTGTCAGAGATATGGAGGAAGTGGCACAATCCTCTGCAAGGAGGGGAGCATGGGCGGGATATTTGTCGATTGAGCATCCAGATTTTGATGAAATAGCAGACTTGATATTAACTAGCCCGGATGGAGTGAACATAGGGTGGAACATCACTGATGCCTTTGTAGCCAAGCTAGATGCTGGAGATACTGAAGCTGTCCGTCGCTATCAGAAGGCTCTTAAGGTGAAGATGATTACAGGGAAGGGTTATTTCTTCTTTGTAGACAAAGCTAATAGACATCGTCCTGATGAATACTGGACACATGAGATGGACATCAAAGCTAGTAACTTGTGTACAGAGATAATGCTTCATTCCAGTGAAAACTACACATTTACATGTGTGCTATCTTCGATGAACTTAGCTAAGTATGACGAATGGAAGGACACAGATGCTGTGTTTTGGGCCACCCTCTTCCTTGATTGTGTAGCAGAGGAATTTATACAACAGGGTCGGTCAATACCGGGACTTGAGAAAGCTGTAGCTTTCACAGAGAAAGGAAGAGCACTAGGACTTGGGGTATGTGGATGGCACACATACTTGATGCAGAGAGGCATTCCGTTCGAGAGCTTGGAAGCACAATGGCTTAACTCTGAGATATTCATGAAGATGCAGCAGGACACTGGAGAAGCTAGTTTCAGTATGGCTTATGAGTTAGGAGTGCCTGAGTGGTGTCAAATTGTAGAAGGGATACCAAAGAGAAACACTCATTTAATGGCCATTGCTCCAACAAAGAGCACGGCCCTTATTATGGGTGGAGTGTCTGAAGGGATTAACCCTGTACCTGCACTGGTGTACACACAGAACACATCAGCAGGGGAGATACAACGTATCGATCCTACGTTCTTAGCATTCTTGAAACAACGGGGATTACACGACCAGAAACATCTGGATGAGGTGGAACAAGAGTTTGGTAGTTGTCAGCATGTAAGCTGGATGACTGATGAAGAGAAGCTGGTGTTTAGGAATGCATTTGAAATTGATCAACATGTTGTTGTGAGACGTGCTTCACAAAGACAGAAGTTCATTGACCAAGGACAGAGTGTTAACCTGTTCTTCTCCTCTGATGAGGATGAGGAATACATCAGTGCTGTCCACAAGGAAGCATTTAAGAACGAAGACATTTTGTCTCTATATTATTGTTACTCGAAAACAAATATTAAAGCATCAGAGAAGAATCAATGTGTAGCATGCAACTAGATAGCATTCTCGCTAGGTTTGAGTCCAGATAATGGGGAAACGGTATGCCAGTAGTTAAGAAACAGCAGCTTCAGAAGCTGATGGAAGGAATATTAGTAGAGATGAAAGAGGCGGGATATGACATGACGACAGACACTCTCACTCGTGAGGTGATGTTACCAGAATATCCCGGCATTAGAATGACAATACATTTAGGCAGTGTCTTCCATGACATGTCATTTATAGACGAAGAGGAAATGCATTGATATGAAGGAAGGTGATAAGTTTAAAGTGATAGAGGAAAGTGCTGGATTTGATGTTGGCACCATTGTCACATTTACTAGATATGAAGAGGATGATTCTACTATAGCTTGGTTTACAGGAACAACTAAATTCAATGGTGTGGATGAATGGCCAGTGATATTAACTAAAGTGGTTCCTTATGAGGATGGAAGAACAATACTTGTTTCCTCAAAGGAAACAACACCAACATCTAAAGCACTATACGGAGAAGAGGAAGAAGAAGTGGATAAATACGCTACATGTGAAGAACGGGGATGGAAGGAAGGTGATTTGTTTACTTACATTTGTGATTATAGACTTTTTCCTGAAGGAGACATCATTGAGTTAATTAATGATGATGGTACATATATGCCTCTATTCCGTTCTGTAGAAAGTGGAGATGAATACTTCGTATATACATTTAAAGTGAAGCCTTATGTGGCTCCTGTAGAAGATAGTGAGGAATACACTGGAGGTAGTAGTGATTACTACAAAGTGGTGATTAAAAATCCAACCACTTTTGATCCTTATGTAGCGGAATGTAATGATGTCATTGAAGCACTTGATATGAACTTCGCTGAAGGTAACATCTTCAAGGCTCTATGGCGTAAAGCAGCAGCACGTCAAGGGAAGAGAAAAGCAGGACATAATGAGCAATATGACAATGAAAAAATATTGTTCTTTGCTCAACGATTAAATGGACTACGAGGTGAATAATGAAATTTGAAAGACTATATAAGAAGTTTATCCAGTTTGAGACAAACTTCCCGAAGGTGTATTCGGCTATGGCAGATGATTATGATGATCCTGTCTTATGGACAGAACCCGAGAATGGTTATTGGATTGAGAACGAACCTAAAGAGGTGAAAGGATGTTAACATTTTATTTAGTAGTGACAGCATTCCTAACAGGAATTGCTGCTAGTTCCCGTAGTGGTGATTTGTGGTGGGCAGTTGAGAATGGTGATTTAGAGCAAAAATGGGCGGCGTGGACAGTGTTTTTTGGTACAGTAGCTTTGGTACTACTTTGGCCAGTGTTAAGTATCATAGCTGCTGGTCATTTAGTAGCTAATTTCTTTAAAATCAATTTAAACGGCTTTAAACGGCCCTAGAAACAAAAAAGGCGTTATACTGAAGGGAATGTATTAACCCCAACAATATAACGCCTCTAATCGAATCCTAGAGCTTCTAACTCTTCCGCTCTCTCAAATATTCTTCAATGCTCTGCAATCTTCTTGTACAATTGCTTCACATAAAATCCCACCCCCCGATGCAATTAGTCCAACGACAGCTATTATAATTTCCATCTAGTCCCCTTTGGCTAGCATTGTAGCCTCTCTACTTCTACGGGCAGACAAGCCCGGTATCTGTTTTAGTTTGCCTGTCTTAGGGTCTCTTGCCTTGTCATATTGCATCATCTGACTTTTAGCAAACTCAAAGTCACCAGCATTCACTGCATACAGAATGCTCTTGGCTCCCTTGTCCCATATCCCACTACCTAAGTTATATTCGAAGCTGGTTAATGCTGCCTCTTGATCTTCTGTCAGTGGAACAGACACCTTGTCTTTGAATGTTTGATATTTTGGAAGTTGTTTATCTAGCTGTGTTAGGGCTTCTTCTCTCGTGATGGTGTCTCCCATTTTGACAGGTCTTCCGTCAATGGTGGTGAATCCCCATCCGATTGTAGGTACTCCGGCACTATCCAAGTATGCCTTAGTCCTGAAGCCCTCCTCCTTTTTTATCATGTCCTTTGCATTCACTTTTGGTAACTCCTCTTCTGGTATGTTTAACATATGACCAAAGCGAGAGAGAATTAAATCAGATGCTTCCTTCAGTGTCACTCCTGACACATTAGCGTAGGTTTTGATAGCATCATTATACCTATCAGCTATGTCTCTTCTCCATGCATTAGCATGTTCCCCTCTAGGGTCATTCGTAGTATCTATGTCCAACAATCCATTCTGGAGGACATGTGCTCTAGCACTAATCTCTTGGTCTTTACCGATGCCCACAGCATCTTCAACAACTGGTAATCCAAATCTAAGAGACTCATTGGTCATACCAAGTCTGCTATTAGCTTCCTTGATGGCATTCTGGAACATGGTGCCAGTGTCTGTCAGAAATCCTTCCGAAGCACGTATGAAGCTACGCTCCATTAGAGGATCTGGATCTTTCAGCTTACCTTTGTAATCGCTTTTACCAAGCTCTTTGAAATGTTCAGTGAGTTTAGTCATCCGCTCATTCTTAGGCATCCCCATGCTGGTGCTGCGGGCAACAGCTTCAAAACTCTTTGTAAGAGCTCCACCTTGATTTGACAATATCATCCCACCAGTAATCATTGTGGGGTTTGGTACACCTTGCTTCAAACTATCACTGTCCCAAGCCTCTGCACCTAATGTCAACTTCATCAGGCCATTTGTCATAGCCTGCACTTCAGATGCATTTGCCTTGATGGTCATCCTAGCCACTAATGGATCAAGAGCAGACATAGCCTTAGCAGCTACTAAGTTAATGCCTGATTCACCTACCTTGATACGATCTGTAGCTTCGAAGTAGTTAGCTTTGTTCTGGATAGCCTTCAGAGCGGAACTTCCATCTTGATGTTCGTTCACTGTAGCAACAAGTTCATCAATATTTTTAATGGCCATATCAATTTGCTTGTTTCCATTCTTGTCTCCAGTGACACCAGCCCTAGCAGCTAATTGCACCAGTTCTTGTTTATGCTGTAGAGCTAATGATGTAAACTGTATCTTAGCTTGGTCAAAAGGAACTCCCGGCTGGAATACATTAGCAGCTACATTCCTTACTTCATTGGTGCGATCTGTGATGATGTCAGGAAGATGGTTTTGCAAGAATTCTCTTCTTTGTGCATCCTCCATCCTGTTTCCATCTTCAGCCTCTTGTTTGAAGGCTTCGTACTTCTGCCTTTGAGCTAGATGGTTTTGATAGGTTTTGGACATCTCATTGAGGTCAGGATTTACGGGATCATATGGAAGTACATTCCTTTCGTGATAATCCATCAGACGTTTCTGTAGCTGTTCTTGTTGTTTCTGAGCAATTTTATTAGCCTGTTCCATTGGATTCACCATACCCCTCACGCCGGACAGATGCATCACTTGAGACGATTGTTGCATAATCTCTTGTGCAAGTCCGGGGGTACGATTGACAGCTTCACGAGTAACCTTCAACACTCTAGCTTCTAAATCAGACAGGGAGGTGATGGCTCCCTGTTTATATGCCCTCTGAAGTTTGTTAATTGTCTCAGCATGTTTCTGTTGGACAACATTCAAGTCTTCAATGTTAGTAGGTTTGGACTTATCTCCAATGTTAGCCCACATAGCATCACTCATGGCCCCAAGGCCAGCAGCTTCTGTGGGGCCATACATAGTGCTGGTGTAGTTGTCAACTAGGTCTTGCACCTCGTTGTTGACATCTGATTTCACCATACCAACACCTACATTACGGATAGCATTAGTTACTCTATCAACGTTCTGCATTGCTAGTTGATGTTCGTAGCTATCCCACTCTGCTTGTTGTCTTGTCTGTTCAGCCATAACAAGACCAGATTGGTCTACTACGCCCTGCTTGACGTAATCCGTACCAGCAAGGCCCACGCTTATTTGGCCTCCACTCTTGGTGAAAGCACCTCTTGGTGTTGTACTCATTTTATTCCCATTTGTTCAGTTACACGTTTGTATGTTTCTGGATCTGAAGTTTTTATGTAACCCAAACTCCGGTTAACAAACTCATCGTTTTGTTGTTTCATTGCTTCCATCACAGAGGTGTAAGCACTGTCCTTCCTGCTTCCCCAATCCTGTAGCTGCATAGCATCCACACGAGCTTCTACATCCTGTCTTAGCTCTTCTGGTGTGAAAGTGTTCAGTATTTGTTGGACACGCACCCACTCCTTAAACTCAGGGGTTCCCCATCTGTTCTTGAAGTTGTTCAGGGCAGTGTGTATCTCCTTAGCACGGGTTTCTACGAAGTCTTTCCTATCTCTCATTGACTCATTAATCTTGTAGAGATATTCCTCTTCCTTCGATATGACACCAAACATCTGAGCTACCACTTGACTGCGTGTTGATGTCAATCCCATTGGATTGCCCATCTTATCAATCTTGTCACCAGCTTCTTTCAACATCATCATCTTCATGTAGTTGCTATAACCAGAGGTTATTTTAGCTAGCTCCATAATGCTCTTTTGTAATGACACAGCATCACCACCTTCATTCACTTTGTAGATGTTATGAATTTCTTCAGCAGCTTTCATTGCACTGCCAGCAGCACCTGTAAATGCGAATCTAGGCATTGTTGGGTCATTGTCAAACAGCTTCTTAGCATTGATGATGAAGTCAACATAAGGTAGTGATTCAGGCATTGGTGACATGGAAGCAGAGATAGACAAATCACTTGGTTTTTCTCCGGGTTTCCTCAACCACATGTCAATTTGTTTGTTGGCAAACCAGTCTACCAACCCACCTTCTAAATCGTGATAGGCAGCTTGTGTCTCTGGATCGGCATGTTTACCTACCAACCAAGAAATGAGTCCACCTAACACAGCACCTTTGCTTCCCCACATCAACGCTCTCACAGCAGCTAACTTACCTCTTTCAGCAGCAGTGAATGTCTTGCTTGAGAAAATCTCCATGAATGCTTTATGCTGGACAGCGGTAAACTGGAACAGCAATGACAGAGCACCATCTTGATAGGGCATAGCACCTGCACGAGTGGACATAGCTTTACCAATCTCCCATGCATCAGCAGAAATCCTTGCAATGTTTTCAGGAGTGTTCCAATTCTGTCCGGGGTTTAGCTTCTTCCATCTCTCACGAGTGAATAACCAAGTACCTACAGTGTTAGCCAATTCAGCAGGGGTATAGCCTATTGTCTTCCCTACTTGTCCGGGGAACGTAACAATCTGTCCACCAAACTGAGAAAGTATGTCACCTGTCGTTGGATTCAACACTTGCTTGGCTTCATTAAATGCACCATGAAGCATCATGTTCAAGTCTACGCCTTGAGGAATTCCTTCCTTGTACAAAGCATTGAACGTAGCATCAAATTCCTTCCTGCTCATTCCAGACAGCTTATGTGCAGCGGCATACAACATGTCTCCATGTTTGCCTACAGCCGTAGCCTTTGACACCAGAGCCATTTGTATTGCGGGAATGACAGTGGGAGCAATCTTTAGGTAGTCTTTATCTAATGCACTCCATTCCAACAATTGCTGTGTTTGCACCAGCCATTGTCTAGGGGGGTTTAAATAGAGGAACAGGTTAGAAGCTATGGACTTAGGTACACGAGTTAACATGTTGCCTTTGCCTGCTGTATCACGTAATGCTTGTGAAACATATTTAGGCACTACATTCTCAATGCTATCAGCTAGTAGGTGGAAACCACCTTTCCACAACTCATCTCCATATGTCACTTTGTAACGTTGATTGGTATATTGCTCAAACAATCTCTGAGCACTCTTCCATTGCTTCAAGTCTTCTGGACTCATGTTTGCATGTGCTTTAATGTCTGTTAGCAACTGAGGAAATTCACCTTTGGTAAACTCTCCATATTGCTTCAGCCAGTTCTTACGGAACACAGCATCATAATCTTTCCACACGTCCAAACGAACAGTGGATTGAATAGTCTTCCAGAGGGCTTCTAAGGGGTCTTCTAGCCTCGCTAATCCATCGGGAGTAGGTAACCTCTCTCCACGCTTCTTGGAATGCTCTAACACCTCTTTAAACACTTTGTAGTCGGTCAGGATGCTATCACCTACGTCAGCACGTTCTGCTTTGACAGCAACATCCATATCTGGAAATTCCTTGGCCAATCTACGCACCATCTCTTCTGCTTCTTTACGTGTTGCACCAGCAGCTATGGTTTTAGTGTAAGAGTCCTTCAGTGTCTTAGCATCAGATATCATCTCCCCGTCCACTTTCACTTGACGTGGAGTTTTAGTTACATAGAAGTTTTCAATGTTCTTACGTGGGACATACCCTTCAATCTTAGGAATGACAGTGTCTGGCAATTCACCTAGCTTAGTTTTGCTACCTAACACAGCGTGTTGAAACAATTCACCATTGTAGTTGATAGGTTCTTCCAGCTTCACTATCTGTCTACCTTCCAAGTCATCTGGTGTCCTGATAGAGATACCAGTGTCAAGATCATAGACATGGGCAGGTTTCTTTGTCACTCTCGTTGTAGCATTACCTAGATGCATACCTGTTTCGTCGTAGATTCCCTTGAAGTCTTCAACTTCCATGATGCGGCGTTGAGTTCTGTTTGCAAAGGTGTGTTGATAATCAGCTAGACGCTTGTACACTTGATATCCTTTCCACGTAGACTCAATGTCCTTGGTGGTGTGGCCAGCAGCATACATCCGAGTGGAGAAGTCTTTGAAGTTTTCCAATCTCTGTTCTTCCTGCACCCTGCGTAATGCATCTCCTAAGAATCTAGGTTGTGCCGAATGCTTGATGTGCTTCTCTATCTCAGCCATGAAATCTGCATTCACCTTAGCTGTGATACGATGGCTTCTGTTGGCTCCCTTGGCTACCCATTCAGGTAGTCTTTGGGTTGGATGCCATATCCATTGTCCTAAGACACTCTGTGCTGCACTAGAAGCATCAATGCCAGCAAACTTAGCCGACACAGCATCCTTACCAAATGTGAATGCTTCGTATGGATCATATTCCAGCTTGTATGGTCTGTTTACATACCACTGATTGTTCTTTTGATCTATGTATAAACCATCTCTCTCGGTAGGAGGCACTTGCTCTTTCATCTTTGCTAAAGCATTTTCAGCGTCTTCTACATTGGTGTAACCGTATGTGTTGTTACGTCCATAGACAGCAACACCTTCCACACTGTCAATCTTCTCACGCAACACTGAGTTGCTTTGCTGATAGGTGGCCCCTTTAACTTCCTGTAGGGTGTTGAACAACTTCTCTTTGTCTTGATCACGTTTAGTGACAGAAACAAAGAATGGATCAAACTCAGTTTCCTTGTAGACACCAGAGAAATAGCCATCCATCTTCTGAATTTCTTTAGCGATGTCTGGATGATCTAACACATCCTTGTCCAATTTAGGGAAGAGGCCATCAGCCATAATGCTTCCCTTATCAGTACCTAGTGCTGTAGCTAATTCATTACCATCTTCCATGACAGCATCAGAATACATCTCCTGTGCTCTCTTTGGGTTGTTCGCTGCCACTGTACCAGCAGGGCTATTAGGAGGTACACGCAATCTTTGCAGATTGGTGTAATCTGCTTCTGTCAATGGGCTACCAGTTCTGTTACTTCTGAAGGTGCTAGGCATTGGTAATTCATCTCTTCCTGTTGGAGGATTGGGATCACCATCTACTGTTCCACGCTTCAACGTAGGATCAATACGAGCACTCTCAACAGGACGTGGTTTCATTGGTACATCAACTGTCGTCCAGTTTCTAATTGTGTTCTTAGCAGCACGGAGGAAACCTCCAGTGATGCCAGCAGCAATAAATCCTCTAGCTGCCATTACATCAAGAATACCTGCTACGTTCTCAATGTGTTTAAATGCTGGATGTATTCCTTCCGGTGTGTCCAACACATCACGGAAGGTGTTCCATTTGTTATAATCAAATCCGGGGGTATTGGAGAATGCATCTCCCAAGTCTTTAATGAATGTGAGCTTGTCTCTGTCATTGAGAGAGTTATACCACTTGTTCATTTTATCATTAGCTTCTCCGGGGAAAGCTACAGACTTGATGAATTCCCATCCCCGTTGGGTTTGGGTTTTATCTTTATGCATTGTTGCCAGTTCAGCAACAGCCGTACTAGCTCCATAACGCAGGGCTATCATATCGGACATAATACCACCAGCCATATCAAAGGTGGAGAAGTCCATACCTTTAACCATGTCCAGCTTGGCTTTCTCTACGTCTACTGCATCTTGATCTTGTTGGAGCCTTTCTCCATGAAGGGCATCCAACCAAGAGTCTCTGTGGTCAATATCAGCTTGGGTGATGTCATCACTTTCAGTTTGTATTTTACGGATGTATCTATCACGTAAGTTTTGTGACAGATGTCCACCCATCACATGCTGCAACACAGCATGCTTCTTAATATCATTGTGCACTGAGGTATCTTGGATTAAATCCTTCAACACCTGTTCATCTTGTTGATATTGTTCTTTCTTCCAAATGTCAGTACCTGCTTCAACTAAAGACGACTTCCCATTAGAGGCCAACTCCTGCTTTGCCGTATAGTAGTCATTGTCTGGATCTTCAGAGAATTGTGTAGAGGCATAGAATGCCTGTTCATTAACGGAGGTTGGAGGGATAGGATTTTTAGCAGGACTTCCGCGAGGAATCATTCCTGTGATTTCACCTTGGTCTTCGTATGGGATGTATTGATTGTCCATGTGTCTACTTAAAGTTGAATATTGATTTACCAGCACTACCGCTCTGGTAGTTATTAAAATAGTTAAACGTATTGGATGCTTTCGAATTAGAAGATGTAGCAGAGGAGAATCCTGTGGGTTGGTAACTACCTCCACCACCACTACTACCTCTATTGCTCATGTAACCTCCAAAGGTTCCAGCCAAGCTAGCAGCATTATCTAAAGATTGTTGCATGAGTTGATCATCCATCATCTTCTTACCAAGCCTAGCTTGGAACTGCCCCAACCTAAATTGAGAGTTGATAACATCCTCGTTACGACTAGAGATTTCATCATTGATGCCTCCGAGCCAGCTTGCATACCCTGCAAACACATTCTGGACACCGATGCCCGACATCAGTTGAGTGTAAGGATTATCTGCTAGGGTTTGACCAACTGTACTGGTCTGAGCATTAGCATTAGCTGCTGATGCTATCACCTCTCCTCTACGTATCCTTGCCTCTCTCACTGCCTGAATACGCTCCTGTCCCATCTGAAACTGAGCACGAGCCATTTGAATGTCTTGGCCAGCTTCTTGAAAGAAGTTTATCTCAAGAGCTTTGTCCCTCTGGAATGTCTGCTCATTGGTAATAGCTTTCTTGAGTTTCTTCTTTTTCTTGTTACCAAACAAACCAGAGATGGCTCCAGCTATGGCACCAACCACTGCACCAATTATCGCGCCGTAACCACCGAATACGGAACCAATCTGGGCACCTTGTGATGCACCACTCATTGCTTTACTACCTGCACCTGCCATTATGGTTCTCCTGCTTTAGTTTGTAATATTCCCCAACCTAACAGACGTAAGTCTTTGCCTGTGTCAGATTGGATGAAGAGACTCATGGCTCTTCCCTTTCCTCTAATCTTGTTCTTTGTAACTATCACTTTATCACCGTAGTCAAACGGAGTGCCTTCCTGTGGATTGGTTGGTAGTTTCTTCAACAGCCTATACGCTTGAAACTTGGTTCCCCATTGTCCCTGCACCGGACTATCATTCCAATCCCATTGGACTTGCACAATACAGCTACTTGGGAGATTTGGTACAATGCCGGTTTTTGTGAGGATGTATTGAGTTTCAGTCCTACGGCAATATACCAGCAGGTATGGAGCCTGCTTGTTACGCATGAAGTCTCCACCCAAGTCATAACCTGTAATGAGATAGGAGAAGAAGTCAATTCCTAAGAAATCGGTGCTATACCAATCTCTAAACCCATAGTCTTTATATTCTGAGAGAGTCCATCCAGTGTTATGTGTTGTTAGATATTTAATCCTCTCTTTGCGAGGATCTAAGTTTCTATTCAATGCACCAGACATCTCCACCGTCACCTGATCCCCATCATCCTCCACAACCAAATTACCGTTGTCCAAGACAACATCATATGTGGCATCGGACACATAAAAGTCCGTGATGGGAACATAATCATTTAGCACAGGATAGTTTATATGTCCCATGTCATATAATGAGAATGCTCCCAACGACAAATCAAAAATGAGTTCACGATTATAGGAGTCAGAGGTACTAGGAATGATGCTACCTACATTTGCATTACCACCATCACTACCTATAATGAATCCCATCTTATTCCTCCGGTTTGTGTGTCACTTCTTTGATGATAGGCATTAGCTCTTGAATACGCATAAGCATTCCGTTAGCTAATTCAGGGGTAATTTTATTACCCAAGTTTTGTACAAACATTTGTTCTAAGTCTTTCATTGTATCCATGTTAACCCCATACTGGAATGTATCTAGTCCCAGAGATTGTTGAAATTGATAACCAAGTGTTAGTTGTCGTACCACCGGGTTTGTTAGTGTTATTGAAGGTGGCTGTCCCTGAACCAGTGGTAGAAGCCAAGTCAATACGCAGTGAGTTACATCTGAGTTGTCCCCCGATATCTGCATCACCTACTGTCAGTAGAGCAGTGCCCCCAGCCGTATTCTCAAACTGACCTCCAATACCTCCACTTATAGTGGATATACCAAGAACACCATAAGAACCTGTGCTGTTAGTTTGACCACGAACACCAAACCCACCAGCACCAGCATGACCAACAATACCGTTAGTAGCTCCTCTCGAAGCATTAGCATGTACAGCAGCAGGGAAGTTTGACACTGTGTTGTTACCTTCAAACCTAGCCAAACCTGTAATATTGATATCACCTCCACCAGTAATGTTACCAGAGAAGGAAGGATCACCAGAGACAGGAATATTAACCTTTAATACACCTGATTGGTACAACCTAATACCAGCACCGTCACCTACCCAACCAGTGGTGGGAGTGGGAGCGGACACCACAATTTTTGTACTACGCAATGAACGG
>JACCEA011612734.1_pt1 | contig 12392 bp, 8 predicted proteins | sample 7449851 | NCBI WGS metagenome assembly JACCEA01 (sample SAMN15323453, study PRJNA562643) | freshwater metagenome | isolation source: river surface water | place: USA:Blue River Watershed | collected 2017-08-18 | reverse complement strand
TTCGCAAAGCATCACAAAACTGGGCGGACTTACGCCAATATTATACCCAATCTTTTTCACACCATTGCGTTCCGCAACACCACCCATCATTGTAGCAGTATCATGATTTATCTTGTTGAAGTCAATATAATTCACCATTGAGATGGGACTCAATACCAAGAGGTGAATACTGTGGTCAGCGCATTTGCTTGTGAATTGAGATAGTTGCTCAATGGGATAAACATTTGATGAGTCAACTTCTCCTCGATTGATACCTTGTAGCTGATCGTATACTGGCCCAAATCGTGGTGGGAAATTGGGATGAATCGCTGTTGCTTCCTCAAGAGTATTGTATCCTGGGGCAATGTAAATGTCAATTTCTATATCAAGACTCTTCACATTAAGTAATCTCAAAATGTGATTTAGAAAAATGGCTTTGTCATGGGGATTTAGCATCGATAACACAAATGCTATGCGAGTTGGACAACGGAGAAATTTGATCACATTGATAATATGGACGACCGCTAGGGTGTCATCTGCATCACTCCCAATGTCTGTGACAACCATAAATGATATTCTTTCTATAAAATCAGCCATGGTTGAAAATATAGAAGCCTCCTCAACAAAGGAAAAATGAACTTCGGAATTGCTGTACAATAGTTTTTTAGAAAGTTTCCCACGCAGAAAATGACGTAACGGCTATTGCAATAATAAGCCTAATTAGGATTGATATTTTCCCCTTTGTGAAATAGAAGTACTACAGTACAATACTATGTAAGACTTACTAGGGGTATATATGCTGTCCTTGAATTAATTAATATCTGATGCGATCTATACACAATAATCAATCAATACTATGCATAAAGTGCCCTCAGATACACTCAACGCCAACCAACATAAATTATTGATAGATAATCGGAATGAACGTAGACCATTCACAAAAAATCATAATATATCAACCAAAACAAGATACCGCTTGTGATAAAGAGAAAAATCGTAAAATAATCGACAAATCAACCTAATAAAACAATGTATCAGCACAAATGCAACAGAAAAAACAAAAACACAAACATATATACAAAATACAAAATAAATATTCTGATTAGAATAATACATACAAGAAAATCGGGAGTCCCTTACAAATTAATACATTCTCTAAGAGTACATGGTTATAAAAAACATTCTAGATCCGACAAAATGCTATCAATAATAATGATTTGCAAAACAGTATTAATTTCTACAACTAGGCGGTTGTATGTCGGCGATCCCTTTTATCTCCCTTTTGTTCACCTTTTGCTCTGCTGAGGCCTTGGTTACTACCCGTTCCGTGCCCACCAGTGGTAGCAGTTCCATGAAAATAGGAATCGAGCATTTTAGGGTCACGTCTTTTGACACCTGCAGTAGCTTGGCTGGAAAAATCAAACTCATATTGTTTGTCGAGCTCTGAAAGACTTTGAATATTTTTCTTCTCCATTCGATCATGTCGAGTTCCAGTTTGATCCAAAATTGTTTTCGCGGCGCTGGTCCTTACAAGCTGGGCATTAATTTCTTTGAGATTTTTATCTGTAACCTTCAATATTGCAATAACTTTCAAATCTTCAATAGATTTCATGTCTAATAGTACTTACCAACGCCAAAAAATCCTTAATTTTTATATATTTGTCATTGGATAATTGAATGCGTCGTTTACCATGTTTTTCCCAAAATTTCACTCCCATGATAGATGTTTGAAGCAACAATTGCATCTGAAACGCTGGAAATAGAAGTGAATGGTGTTTGGTTGTGTATTTCATAAAAACATTGACATCAATGTCATTATGTTCTACTTGCAACGCTTCCAACTCCTTTGCAACTCTAAAATTTTCCGCATTTGAAACTAAAACGAGATCTACATGGACAATTACTTACTGTTTTGCATAGAAATTTGTCTTCGATTCTTTTCCATAGATATCTTTCAGCATGAGTTCCAAGTCCTTATCTTCCAACACACCGGTGCTATCTCGATCGTACAGATCAAATGCAAAGAGGGCTGATTGGAAAATAAATATAGAATGATTCTAAAAGAAAATATATAAGTTATACCTAGTGCATATTTGCTCAATGTGCAGTAATTCCACAATGCTAGAACAAATTCCCCGAAGTCAATCTTTCCAGACCCATCCTCATCAAATATGGAAAATATCCTCTCAGTAAATGGCGTGCGCTCGACATCTATAACCGTTAAAAGCTCCACTACATCTATCGTTCCTCCGCCATCTAGGTCTACTTTACCATACAAGCGAAGCAACTGTTTTACCTCGTCCTGTCGTAATTGCAATGCCTCAAACATCTCACTCCATTTCTCGAATTCGGGCGTTTTCATTAATTGCTGATACTTTGGTGCAATTTTAGAACCTGCGCACCCCATTCCTTGAAGGCCACACAGTGTTGGTTTGAGATCAACAAGTTGGGAGGTGTCAAACCACTTTTTTGTTACTTCTACAAGCTCATACAATTTTTTATACAATAACAATGGAATACAATGGAATACAAATCTCACTGCGCACTGTGGCGCGCAGTGAACGAAGCATCTTCGGCTGATTTTCAGTACGGGTTACATGTGGAACGCAACACAACTGTCGTGGACACCGTGTTGAATGACGAAACGCATGGAACAGTAAGTACAATACCATCATTGTAATACTTTACTTCATAATAATAATCATGATTGACGCACGTATATTTAAGTAAATATTCCCAAGAATCAATTGACAAGCGATCTTGATTGCCACTTTTTGAATAACTCATCGTTTGAATGAAGTCCGTAGTTTTTATCTTCCTTGACCATAGTTAGAATATTCAAGATATACTTCTATGATAGTAAGGTTTAAATATTTTGTTAGCTACCAACAACTTGGGTTCCTACAAGAGAGTTAACACTGAACATGCATGGGACAACTGGTGTGCTAATATGCTACTCTGGTAAGAACAAAATTGTATGTCAAGTGTTATTTCTCAACCAAACAAATGGTGCCTATCAATTATGAGTCGTTCTCTGCAGAAAAATTCCATCCATTGCTGTGTAACTTCTGGTAATCCTTCCTCCGTGAAAACCATGTGCCAACCATATATTCCTAAATGGGATACAAGGAGGCGCAAATATTGTGTGAATGACTTGCACACATAATGGAGCTGCCCCGTAGGATCCAAGAACCAAACTTCCGGGGTCAATTTCTCAACTTGATCGTTTGTCATTACCAAGGATGATGAAGCCTGTTGATATCTATAGAGTAAGACCATTTCTCCAACGTCTGGTGCTGCTTCAAACACAAAGAGTGACGAATTAACAGAATCTGGCTTTGTAACATCTTTTGGCAATAAATTTTGATTGACATAAAAATCATTGGGGTTTTTCACAAGATTGTCCAGTCGATTCAATCTCATCTCTCCAATGTTGATAATTTTGCCAATTGTAATTTCCACGCTCCATGTCAATGAAAATCCATTAAAGATCGAATAAAATCTTTTGAGATCATCAGGCAACTTTAATGGTGCATTTTTCTTTTCCCAGTTACTTATCTCATAGTTTGTGGCGGGATCCTGTCCATGGAAGATAACTGCTCGGCATTCTACAAAGCTTTCCAAATGGCTTATACATCCCAATGCGATCCGATCAAAAGCGGCTTTCTTCTCATGCCCATTGGACATGTTTGCACTGGAAATCTAACAAAAATGTCCATCACACATTACTTTGTAACGAAATATAATTTCAATAATAAAACCCTCTTCACCTGTGCAAGTAGCAATTTAAACGCTATCCATAGTTTATCAGCAATACCATACAGAATGGTATCTTAAAAATGCAAACCGTTATCCCCCCGCCAATTGGCGATTATATAAAACAAAAAACAATTAATTATTATGTTTTAAAAAATTTAATAAAATTTGTTTGTCAAACTTTGTATCATTTGTAATTAGTGATACCCTTCCATCTTTTCATGACATCAGGATCAGCCAATCACGGCTCATATCTGTAAACAAAATGACTGAAGACATTTCGACCATAGGATGGGACATGGAAAGTTCTCATGCCTCTGTTAGTGGGACATTGGCAGAAGATGATAATGCTTCTGCAGCGATGGGAGATGCCGATGCCGACGATCTTGAAGCTGACAAGCGCCGATATTACGAAGAGCATGCGATGGTCGTAGATGGTTTGCGTTGTCCAGATGAATTTATAGAAAACATTACTCCAATGGAATTTGAAGAAATGGTTCATTTATTCAAGAAATTCGATGCTGATGGGTCGAATACCATTGATAAGCACGAAATCAAGCGTATCTTGCATTACTTGGGTTTGGAATTCACAATCGAAAAAGCGGAAGAGTTGTTAAACATTGTGGACGCTGACAAGTCTGGCGAGATTGAATTTGAGGAATTTTGTAAATTTGTGGTGATGATTAAAAAAGGCGATGAGCGTGTGGGTAAATTTAATAGTTTGATAGATAAGCTGAATGCTACTCCCTTGGGTGAATTGGAGCGGCAAGCGACAACGCGTGGTCTATCGTTAAAATTTGTAGTCTCTGAAGTGCGCCCGGCCAGTCTGACGAATCCTACAATCTACGTCTTAGAAGTACAATTGACTGGAATGTGGCATCGAATTGAAAATGGGGAAGTAGTATCTTCGTACTCTACAAGAAAATTTCAAGGATTTGGTCAAAATACCCGCGAAGCTAAATATAATGCGGCACAAAATGCTATTATTAATCTTGGCGATGCAATGCCAGGTAAGGGTTTCATAAAAATCTTAATTCTTCAGTAACCTCTGTTAACTCAGGCGTAAAATATCCTCCTGGGGTAATACCTGATGATTGGCTCCAATGGGTGGATGAGAATCTGCTGCGCGGCATTGATGCGGGGAAAGTTGTGTCCATCTTAAATTCGAAAGGTTTCCACGCATATAAAAATACACGATTAATGCATCGCATTTTGACATGGCACTCGTTGTGTAAATTTTCTGAGGAGCATCCCGATATTGATCTCACGGATAGTAGCGTGGAGCTTGATGACGACTTTGTTGATTTTCTTCGTGGACTTGCTTTGAAAGGCATCGATGGCTCGGTGATAACGGAACTCCTAGAAGATCGTTACATCGATTTAAAACGAGAACATCTGATGTTTGCTCAGAAATTACAGAACAATGAAGTAGGCACATTGATGGGACCACAGGGTGGACCAGCTCAGATTCTTGACTTTTGGCATTGTTGTCGTCATGGCTTTGTTGACTTTGTAGAACTCTATTGCAAGTGTGGCATTCCCGTAAATGAGGAAGTTCTTGACCGTCATACTTGCGATCGCGTCCGTGCCATTTGGTATGCTGGATATGGTGGTAGTGCTGATGTTATTCGTATATTGGCAAAGTATGGTGCAGATGTCAACGTGGTAGATCGGCGCGGACGCAATGCTATCCACGTTGCTGCGATTCGGGGACATAAAGATGCTTGCGCTGCTCTAATTGATAACGGTGGAAAATTATTTCATCGCGATTTGCAAGGCAATACTCCTCTGCATTTAGCAGCTCTTTGTAATCACTATGAAGTTGTTGACTATTTGGCTTTTCGTGGTCAAGATCTAACACGCCAAGTCTACTCTGACAAAGTCCGGCCAAAGCAAGGTATTACCTTTGATGAAGTTGTAGCCGAAATATTTGAGAAGATGCCACTTGTAAAACTCTCCCAAGCAGAAACAGTTAGGTTTGAGAAGATTTGGTTGCATGAAGCGGCCTTAATGTTTTTGAAAGTGATGGACAAAAATGTGCGTTATATGATGCCAATGTCTTGCACTGAGATTATGGATGATGTATTAACCCGATTTGATCCACGACCTGAGACTGGGGTCTTTGTAACTGTGGAGCTGAACACAGACCAAGTCTTTATCCGTACAATTCCAACCCCAACTGAATTAGCAGTCTTGTTGCGCTACGTATTTCGGCAAGCTGCTGTGGATATGATCAATCGTTGGCATCGTACTGCTTTACATTTAGCATGTGATGCGAATAAAATTAAATCTCATGAACGTGTTATCTTGTTATTGATCGATACATATGGTTGCAACGTAAATCTTCGTGATATGCACCGTCGGCGAGCGGTGGAGCTATTGATTCAAGATAAAATTATCCGCGACAAACCATCTGCCACTCAAGCACGTGAGGAGCTTCTCCTGCAGCGGCGTGAAGATAATTTAAATGCATTCTTTGAACGAATTGCTGAAGAAGATCGTTTAAAGACAGTTGCTCGACGCCGAGCTATCCTAGATGAGTGTATGGCTCGCGAAGATATGATGGAGACGAGGTTATGGAATTGTTTAAGGGAAGCAGCAATTTTTAAGAAACGTTACAACTTTGAATGGGAAATGTATGAAGATCCGGATACTGGTAATTATTTTTTTTGCAAACTGCCTCAAAAGAAATTTATGCAAGGCAATGTAGTGGAAGGATACTCATGGACGATACCAAGAATTGCAAAACCATGGGTTGACCGGACAAATGCTTTGACTTATCTGAGGAAAGTGAAGTCGCAATTATTGAGAGTGTATGGATATTGGGAAGTCTATCGTTGCAAACGCTCTGGGATTGACTTTTATTACCACACATTGACAGAAGAATTGACGTTTTATCCACCAGCAGAAATGCAGTGGCGAGCAATATTACGGGAAAGCACCAAGCAGCCTGAAATTTTAGGCTACGCACAAGATTGGTTAGTATACAAAGATAAGTATGGTAATACATTCTATCGAAATCGCATCTCAAGATATTGTGAGTATGATCGATCACCGGATGCAAAAGAAATGAAGGCTTCCGAGAAGCTTTGTACGTCATATCAGGTAAATAAATCTATGCTATTATACTTGCTCAATTAATTATATATCTTCATGATATAGTATAAAAACCAGCCTCTTCGACAAAAGTGGTACACTTGTGAGCAATGTAATCGTGGTTGGAAGATGGCGATGGCCGAGCGGACCATGCAAATGGCATCTGGTGATGAACAGCAGACGACTAATACAGGAAATAAAACCCTTTTAATTTGTGAAGCTTGTGTTGCGCGGTGCCATTCGAATCACAAAGGTGTCAAATACATGTATACGGTTTTGTCGAGTAGAACGGTTTATTGCATGTGTATGGAGGTGGGCAAAATGATTCGTGGACAATGTCTTGCTTGTGTTATCAGTGATGAGCAAACGAAAACCCAACGCCTCGCAGAGCAATTTAAACTAGAATTACGACGAAGAAGACAGAGAGATTATGACTATCCACCAATCTTCGCATGCATCCCTCGATATACGCGTGGAAACAAAAACAAGGTTTTATCTGGTTGGCATCTTTGTCGTGTTTGCAAGCCCGTCGTCGTTAATCGAGAAGGTGAAGAAGAAGAGGTAGAGCATGAGTTGGATAACGATACAACCACCGCTGGTGACAGTGACGATGGAAGTGCCACCTTGACTGATGAGGAAGAAGATGATAACGATGACGAATCCGAACTGACTGGATCTGAAACCGAATCGCTTGATGGGATTCCGCCTTCAGATAATAAGCAAGCTACATTGGAAGTAAAGGATGATGCAGCCGATGAATCCAGTCAAATCACTAAACAAAGTGGCAGTCAAGTTACATCCAGCCTGAAGAAAGGAGGCACCACCGTACCAGCTGCAAACGGAGCGGCCAGTGTGAAGACGGTGACTTTTAAGGAAGCGAGTACTGCTGTCGATGAAAGTGCTTCAAAAGTTCTGGTTCCTTCTACCAATGGAAAAGAGGGTGGCGGTGAAACTGAAACCGGTATCTCTGATGGAATGTCCGTTGCGTCAAGTCTGGAAAAATTACTGAGTGGTAAGGAAGTTCATCGTCGCAAAAATTTAGAAAAAAAGCGGAAGAAATATCCTAAACTTAAATTTGACAATGAAAATCAGATTCGTCTTATTCCTGAAGATGGTTGGGTGGAGTGCTATGATATCGAAGAACCTGAGGATTTGAAATTCGATGATGTCGTATTATGTGAGCGACAAGGAGGAATTCTCAAATTACCTGCAAAAGTTAAAGCTAAAGTAATCAAGGGGTTCTTTAGAGTACGTTACGAGGATCGGCAGTTTGGTGAAGAAGTTCTACATCGTTCCAAAATTGAATTAGTAAGTCGTGGTAAATTCTGGTTCAATATTCACACTGGGCAATCTTCATGGTCTCGCGAAGCAGTCGACAAATTTAAACTGGGATTAATTGATTCTGGTCCAATCGAAAATGGTGAAGGAGAAAGTAAAGGAGAATTTCAATCCGAAAGTGTTATGTTCATAAAACCAAGCCATGCACCAGAAATCTTTGAATCCGAAAGTTTGACTCTGAACGGTGGAGATTGGATGGAGTTATATCAACAGTCCAATATGAGGCGAGGATTTGATTACTTCGATGAAATGTACCATGAAGAAACAGATTTAGTTTTTTATGTACATCACAATCAGTTCATAGAAGAAAAGGCTTGTCTGTCATTGCAACGTTTGTACAGACAGAAACATTTGAAGAAATCGCCGTTCTTGTCTTTTGTTTCAGTTGCTTTTACGTTTGATATCCCACCATATGTGTGGAAAATGAAGAAAGAACTTGGTGGATGGGGTTATCTTCGAAGGCGTAGCAAGAACGTTGGCGATTTCCGAGACAACGATGGTAATGAATGGGAAGAGTATATGGACAACAAGACGTCCGAGTTTTTTTATTGGCAAGAAGAGGATAATCAATATCGTTGGGAAAAACCACCACTATATCAAAAAACTGCAAAAGACTTTATTAAAAAGGAATATGAATTCAAGGAAGGTGAAGAATGCATGTTCTTATTTCCTGGGCATCGAAAAGAAGAGGTTGCTATCATTAAGAAAGTTCGTTATGATGATGAAACGAATGAACCTATGTATGATATCCAGCATAAGTACAATGAGTCTCTGATTTATAAGTGGATAGCACGAGTTCGTGTGAAACAAGTTCCACTGGAAGGAGAGGAACTGAAGTTTGTAAAATTAGAAAATAAGTGGCGTAGCACTATCAAGAGGAGACGAGAGATCGAAGAGAGGAATAAGCGGAGGGAAAAAGAATTGAAACTTCAAGAGGAAATGCGATTATTAGAAATGCTCGGTTCCAAGGCTTATCAATTGGCACAGCAGCGGCAAGAGCAACAACAAATGGCTTTGGAAAATGGTCAAGCCCCACCTGAGAGTGTTGTTGGAAGTCAAGCACTAGTCCCAGTTGCGGATGGTAGTGTAGTGCCTACCGGTGATGTTTCTCAGGCGGCAGGAAGTGGAGGTGCAGTTTCAGTGGTCAATGTCAACAGCGTTGGTGAGGGTAGTGCAACTGCAATGCGACCCATTGTGATAAGTGACACGACGAGGTTAATGCGAGGGAGAATGCAAAGAATTAGTCTTGAAGCACAAATTCTTCGGGAAGAGCTCGATGAAGCAGAGGGGAAAAAGCGACGAGAACGAGTACGTGAAGAGCTTGAAAACTTCAAGACGCAAGTGTCAAGTGATGGACGTCCTTTAACCAGAGCGGCTATTCTCTCATTGACTCGCTCGTTGGAGATGAAGTTGATATTGGAAGACAAAGTTGAGAAGCGAAATGAATTGCAAAAACAATTGGAAGCTAAGAAGCAAGAGACTCAACGTAGAATTAAGGAATTAGATGACTATCTTCGTGAAAATGAAGTGGCTGTTACTACACCACGTTCACTATACCGACGCCAAATTGTTAGACGCGCTCATATTGCAATGAAACGACAATCAGATGGTTATATTATCTGCGAGTGGGGTTGTGGCGATTGGTTTCGTGTCGGAGTCGAGCAACAAGATCATCAGTTGCGTCGTTGCGTAAAACGCATCCTGCCATGCATTTTAGGATGTCCGTTAAAGCATACTGAAGAACATTGGCTATCTCCCCATGAATCAACGAAAGCTTATGAGAAACTTCATAGCAATAAAAAGCAAATGGTGCAGAGCATTAGAAAAAAGCTAGAAGCAAAAAAAGCTGCAAAGGCGGCAAAAGAGGAAGAAGAAGAGCGAGAGCGCCTAAAGAAATTGAATATGTCGAGTTCGCTTTTGGAGAAAATGAGTCAGAAAATATCAAAGGGAAGCGCAAAGAGTCGCAAAGGTATTGTCAATAAAGGTCCAGATGTTGGAATTCTTGAAGGTGATGGAGAGAGTGAAAGTGCTGGTATATCTACTTTGGAAGAAGAGCTGTTAATGGCAGAGAATATGGTTGATGGTGAAGGAATCGATGCATTATTGATGGAAGAAGCGTCCGTAACGATGGAGGAATTACAAATGCAAGAGCAAGCAGTGGTTGGAGAAATGACTGTGCAGCAGTTTCATGAAACAATGGAATGTCCTAAGCGTCTTATCATGTGTCCATTACAGTGTTTGGAGTGGGTATGTGCCGAGAACCTTGATCGCCATATGAAGGATCTCTGTACCAAACGCCCTGCAGATCCAATATTCTGTCGTTTAGGTTGCGGAATGCAATTTGGCGGTCGTATTGAGAACTTACTGGAAGCTGAAGATGAACGTATTGAGCATGAAAATGAAGAGTGTATATATCGGATTGTTCGCTGCAATTGGGTTTATGATGATGGCAAGCTCTGTGCGGCACAGATGAAAGCTACAGAACGTGATGCTCATCGTGATTACCACATGACTCATGTGGGTATATTCACATATAGCGTCCCTGGTATTTACACCTATAAGACGGATCGGAAGTCTGCAAGATTCAAGATACAACTATGGGGAGCAGGTGGTGGAAGTGGATATTTTTACGGCCGTCAAGGGGGTGATGGTGGTGGCGGTGCATTTGTTGAAGTAATTATTGACATTGAGCCATACTCAGTGCTGGAATTGACAGTTGGTGCAGGTGGTGGAGCTGGTGTTCGTGGTAAAGAGGCGGCACCTGTCGATATTAATAATCTCCGACAAGTTGCTGCTAAACGTCGCGAAAAGGAACGATCTCTGCCGAGAAGCAAACTCAAGGTAACTTTGAATGATCTGATGGCACATGCTACAGAGGAGGAACAAAATATAATCTACCAAGACGCAGTAGAGACCGAGCGTTGTTCCAATACGCCTGGTGGTATGCCCGGTGGAGGAGAGGGATATGCTGGGAATGAATGTTGGGCTTCTGGAGGCGGAGGTGGTTATACTGCAATCTCGAAGAAGACTTCTCGAGGCACTCAATTGTTGCTATTGGCTGCCGGTGGAGGTGGTGGGGGATCTGTTCCTGGTCTTCCAGGAGGCGGATTGGATGGAATCCTGCCTGGAACATTGGTGGATCCGTTGAATGGCCGCACAGCAACTGTAGATTCTCCAGGTGCTGCTGGTGAATCTGGTTCTACCTTCAACTCCCAATGGGCAGCAACACCAGGCCAAATGTGGCAAGGAGGCAATGGCTGTGAGTTTGGCGCAGGTGGCGGTGGAGGTTATTACGGTGGTGGTGGGGGAGGAACATCTCCAGGTATTGGCGGTGGGGGTGGCGGAGGATCCTCGTACGTCTACAGCCATATATGCCGCGACATTGTCCTTATTCCTGGACATAACAAAAACCCTGGTGGTATGAATCACAAGCCACCCCAAGCATGTGGTGTGGGAGATTGGGACAAGACTGGTGGAATTGTTGGAGAAGGTGGGAGAGGTGAGCCTTTTGCAACAAATCCAGGGAAAAATGGGGGCATCAGAATTTACAAAACTGGCTTTTATTAGGAAATAGGTTTATGTATACATGTAAATAAAATATGGCTATTTAATTAAATTCAAGTGTTTAGGAATATACTTCATACTTCCTCCGCTCGGAAATAAAGGGCGCTTTTCGTTGGTTGGGATTTAAACATCAATATTAGTCTTCATAACACATCTTTGTCCATGTTTCTTATCAAGAAAATCATCTCCTTTCCATCATCTCTCCAAAAGTTCTTGTAATTTTTTAACCGGTTAAATAAATCACGTCAAATAATTTCAATACGATGAAACGGCCGGAAAAATCAAATTGCTATTGTACTGTAACCAAAACAACCAAACATCACCAATCGTCATAGTCAACTTATCCATCATGTTGTGGGTACCTTGGGACCAAAGGAGTCAAGTGGTTGACTTTATTTTCGTACTTCTGCTTTGAGAGAGCGCTGGCTTCCATTTTTGGTATCTAATAGGGTTTTGTCGAGACTGACAGAGCTGATTTAATACGGTTTTTCATTCATTCCACAACAATATAACGTACGTAGGAAGCAACAATTTAATTCCAAATGAAAGGAATGGATTTGAGGACGAAATTGTGACATGTTGGCTGGAGGTGTTTGTGGTCTCAGTATATGAGTGCAATTTTCATGTTGTTTCTCCACAATAGATGACACACAATCATT
>JACCEA011322495.1_pt1 | contig 12395 bp, 12 predicted proteins | sample 7449851 | NCBI WGS metagenome assembly JACCEA01 (sample SAMN15323453, study PRJNA562643) | freshwater metagenome | isolation source: river surface water | place: USA:Blue River Watershed | collected 2017-08-18 | reverse complement strand
GGTAGACTCGACCTTGGTTTACGAAGCCGCGGCACGCGGAGCGAAGACAGGTGTGTTTTCCATCCGCGGGACGATGATCGGCGTCAAGGGATTTGAGTTTGGATGGCCCGAAAAATACGCAGACGACGGCGCGTTCTGGACCAATTCGGCGTCGCCTTCGCGATTCAGGGAAATCGTCGACTATTTGTTTTCAGTTGATGAAGACGAATGGCGCAATGAACTGAAAAGAAGCGGATTCGAAAGGCTGATGGCCTTCGACCCTGGCAATGTCGTTTTCGAGACGGCGCTTCGAAAAGCACTCGCTCACAGTCCTTCCGCCCAGACTCCTGACTGAACCGTGGAGCTTGCGGCCACGACACACCGCGCCTTGCCGGGCTCGCCAGGCCGGACGCCGCGGTGTGGAACTGGCTCATCAACAGAACCGTCAAGTCGGAAGGACCTTGGCCCCATGCGAATTGTTTATCTGTCCTGCATTCCGTTGACGCGGAAAGTGGCGAAAGACTGGCTCATCGACCACCTGATTGCCTCGGGGGTTGAGGTTCAGTATTGGGACATCACGACCTTGGTGCGCGGAGAGGTCACCGAGCATCGCAAGCAAGAGACTTCTTACAGCCAGGAGATCCGGGACAAGGCCGCACTTCAGGAGGCGATTGCGCTCCATCAAGAAGCCGTCTTCGTACTGCTGCTTCCGAAAATCTGGCAGTTCCGGTGGGTGTTCCGCTTGCTGACCGCAAAGCGGTGCAAGACAGTCGCATTCCGGTGGGGGGCCCTGCCGGCAGAGCGTCCCACGTCGTCGTCCAATATTCTCAGGTTGCTGCGATCGCCCAAAGTCCTACTTTCGAAGATTCGCAACCGGCTGCGTGCCCTTGTCCTTTCTCGGCCGGGTTATATACGCCCTTACGATCTTGTGTTCGCTGCGGGCCGGGTCATGCTTGAAAAGTCCGACAAGGCAAATCGGACGATTCCGATCGCGCACTTCGATTACGACCAGTTCGGGGAAGTCTCCCGCACGGAGCGACTGGTTGAGGGACGGTATGCCCTGTTTCTTGACAACTATCTTCCGTTCCACTCAGACCATGCGTTGACTGGCCTGCCCCGCATCGCGCCTGCGGAGTACTACGAGACGTTGCATCGCTTTTTCCTGTGCATGGAGCGGCAGCATGGCCTGAAAGTCGTCATCGCTGCGCATCCCCGGGCGGCTTATGCCAATGACGAGTTCCGCGGTCGCCAAACCGTGTTCGGCAAAACACTCGAACTCACGGCAAATGCAGAACTGATTCTTTTCCACGCCAGCACGTCCGTCAGTTACGCCGTACTGGCCAGCAAGCCAGCCTGGGCCATTTATACGGACGAGATGGAAAATCTGTACAGCCACACCTACATGCGGCTCGTCCGATCGATGGCCGACTATCTCGGCGCGCCGACCCTCAACATAAGCAAAGTCGACGAATCATCAATTCCGCCACTGGCCCAACCGGATCTCGGGCGCTACGAAAATTATGTGAAAGACTTCCTGGCATCCGAGGGAATCGGCTTTGGCGACACGAAGGAAGTTTTTCTTCGCGAGATCAAGAAACTGGCAGCCCATTGAGTTCCAGCCCTTGCTGGATAAGCTGAAAAAACTTCCTGCAAAATCTTTTCCTGACCGATGTACGAGAGCAAAAGGCTGGCCTACCTGGGCAAACAGAACAGAACACTGGACGGCATTTTGCAGCGACAGATCGCGGCGTTTCTGCCCTCCGAGGCGCTCGGGCGTGTACTTGATTTTGGGGCAGGGAACTCACCCTATCGGCATTACATCAACTGCCAGGCATACGTCACCGCAGATGTCAGCCAGAACCTCGACCGGAGCATTGATCACGTCATAGCCCCGAATGAGAAGCTGCCCATCGATGACAACGCCTTCGATGCCGTGTTGCTGCTCGATGTGCTGGAGCACGTTGCAAGCCCGGACTTTGTGCTCAGCGAAATCAGGCGCGTCCTCACGCCGGAAGGCCGCCTTTACATAAGTGTTCCGTTCATCTATCGCGAGCACGAAACGCCACACGACATGGCCAGATACACCGCATTCGGCATGCAGGAATTGATCCGGCAGCAAAGCGGGACGGTCCATCGCCAATTGAAGGTCGGCAACCTTCACTACACCTTGCTGTCGCTTTTCCTCGAGCGAGGCATTGGCAATGGCGAGCGCAATCGACTTGGACTGGTCGGGCGAGGAATCAACCGTATCGTGCGGGCCATTGTTCCACTGGTGTTTCCGCTGCTGGCCAAACAGCCGAGTGATGACGACGGGATCTATCACCATTTGCTTCTCGAGGTTGGCTTCTCATGAAGGTCGGTTTTTTCATGCAGAACGTCAAGCGCGGGGGGTTGGACACCTTCGTCCTGAACCTTCTCTCCAACTGGCCATCGTCCGAACGTCTCATCCTGTTCTGCAATCGCTCCCACCCTGGCCTGGATGACCTGAAACGAGGTCTGTCTGGGAGAGTGCAGGTTGTCGACTACGACTTCTGGATCGCGCAGGACATTGCGCAGCGGCTGGCGCATGTCCATCCCGCGGGCCGATTCGTTTTCCGGTCGCTTTACTGGCTCTTCGGACTTCCGTACCTGGTGCACAAATTGGGTCGCCTGTTCAAGGAAACGGGCCCTGATCGGTTGATCGTGATCAACGGCGGCTATCCCGGAGGTGATGCTTGCCTTGCCGCAACGATCGCCTGGCGACGGTACCGCCCGCGACAACCCGCGTGGCATAACTTTCACAATCTCGTCCTCCCCTATTCGACCCAGGCAGTTCGCCGGTGGAAGGAGGTGTTGATCGACCGCTGCGTGGCGCGGTCTGCGGCTGGCTTTGTCACGGTGTCCGAAGCCTGCATGAAAACTTTGCACCGTCGCTCGGCCTTTCACGCATCGGCGAAAGCGTTCATCTACAACGGCATTTCCCGGCCATCGTCCAGTCACGACGATTGCCTGCCAGAACATCTCGGAGTCCCTGCCAACAGCCGACTGGTTCTCATGCTCGCCGTGTATGAACCACGAAAAGGCCATGAGTTCATGATTTCGGTGATGAAGGAGGTCGTTCGCCGGGTTCCGCAAGCCTGCCTGCTGATTTGTGGCGATGGCAGCCCGATCGAAAGAAAGACGGTCGAGGCACTTCGTACGCAATCCGGAATTCCTGAAAATATCGTGCTGCGGGGCCATCAAGAGAATGCACGGGATTTGTTGGCTCGAGCCGATGTACTCGTGATGCCCTCCCAAGAGCAGGAGTCGTTCGGATACGCTGCTGTCGAGGCCCTGGCGATGGGCCGCCCTGTGGTGGTGACCGATACCGGTGGATTACCTGAAGTAGTCGACGACGGCAAAAGTGGCTATGTGGTCGCGCGCGGCGACCACCATACCTTTGCGCTGCGGATCGTGGAACTTCTTCAAAACGCCACCCTGAGGGAGCAAATGGGGAAATCCGGAAGGGAAAGATATGAGCAGCTCTTTCTGGCCTCACGCATGTCCCTGGAGTATTCTCGCCTGATTGAAAAGGGTGGGATTTGCGACCGAAAATCCGAGCCCCACCCTGGCGACTAGTTTTTACTTACCCGACCCTTTGACAAGTCCAGAAATGAAGGTAGTTATTCTTTGCGGCGGTTACGGCACTCGCATCCGAGACGTTACTGACGATATTCCGAAGCCGATGATCCCGATCGGCCGGCTCCCCATTCTCTGGCACATCATGAAGTACTACGCCAGCTATGGTCATAACGAATTCGTTCTTTGCCTGGGCTACAAAAGCCATGTCATCAAGGATTTCTTCCTGAATTACGAGGCCCACACCAAGGACTTCACCATTCAGCTCGGCCGCAACGATCAGATCACGTTCCACACTGAACACCAGGAATCTGAGTGGCGAGTGACGCTCGCTGAAACCGGCCTTTCGGCGATGACTGGCGCACGTGTCCAGCGCATCAGGAAGTATGTGGGAGACGATGACTTCCTGTTGACGTATGGCGACGGCGTGGGAGACATCGATGTAGATGCCTTGGTCCGGTTCCACAAGTCCCATGGACGCGCATTGACGGTGACGGGTGTTCGTCCGCCGGGCCGCTTCGGCGAGTTGAAGCAGGACCAGGGCGTGATCACCGAATTCAACGAAAAGCCGCAGGCGTCCGGCGGGCGCATTTCCGGTGGCTTTTTCGTGGCCAGCCCGAAGCTGTTTGACTATCTCAATGACGACGAGGGGCTGGTGCTGGAGCAAGACCCGATGCGCCATCTCGTGAAGGATCGCCAGTTGATGGTGTTCGAGCATGAGGGTTTCTGGCAGCCCATGGATACCGCGCGGGAGTACCAGCTACTGAACAGCCTCTTCAATCAAGGGGAGGCGCCGTGGGTACGTTGGTAATCGACTCGTATCTCGAGATTTTTCGGGGCAAGCGGGTTCTGGTCACTGGGCACACTGGATTCAAGGGATCATGGCTGACCCTGGTGCTCGAAATGCTCGGGGCCGAGGTGATGGGTTATGCCCTTCCACCCGAGCACGAAGCGAGCCATTTCGAACGTCTTGGCTTGAGCGGTTCGATGCGGCATGTGGTCGGCGATATCCGCGACGGCGATCGCTTGATTGCTGAAGTTTCCGCATTTGCGCCCGAGATCGTTTTTCACCTGGCAGCGCAAGCACTGGTGAGGCCTTCATACGCAGACCCCAAGAGCACTTTCGATGTCAACGTTGGCGGCGGCGTCAACCTGCTGGAAGCGGTACGCCGGTCTGAGTCTGTTCGTTCACTCGTGTTTGTGACGTCGGACAAGTGCTATGAGAACGTCGAGTGGATCTGGGGTTACCGCGAATCCGATGCCATGGGCGGCCGCGATCCGTACAGCGCGTCGAAGGGCGCGATCGAGCTGGTGTTTTCCTCCTATCTTCGCTCGTTCCTGGCCCAGCAGCCCGGGCTCGGTGCCGCGTCCGCGCGGGCCGGGAATGTCATCGGAGGCGGCGATTGGGCCGTCGACAGGATCGTGCCGGATTGCATTCGCGCGCTCGAGGCTGGCCAGCCGATCACGCTGAGGAACCCTCGAGCCACACGGCCTTGGCAACATGTGCTCGAACCTCTGTCCGGCTACCTGAAACTCGCGGCGAAGTTGTTCGAAAACGGGCCGGCATTCAGCGGCGCATGGAATTTCGGTCCGCCCGTGGGCGACATGAGAACGGTGCTGGATGTGGCGACTGGCATCGCACGCCAGTTCGATGGCGGGGAAGTCCGGGTGGACGAACCTGCCCACCAGCCGCACGAAGCTCACTTGCTCCAACTCAATAGCGACAAGGCTCGCCAGTTGCTGAACTGGAATACCCGGTGGGATTTCGACGCAACTGTCGATGCCACCGGAAGTTGGTACAAAGATGTGCTCCTGCGGAAGCGACCTGCACTCGAGGTTTCAAAAGAACAGATTTCCCGATACTACGGAGGACAGTTGTGATTGAGGGCGTCATCATCACCCCCCTAAAGCAGATCGTCGACGAGCGAGGCAAGGTGATGCACATGCTGCGCGCAGATGCGGATCACTTCACGAGCTTTGGCGAGATCTATTTCTCGACAGTGCATCCTGGCGCCATCAAGGGCTGGCATGTCCACCAGAGGATGGTCCTCAACTACGCTGTTGTGACCGGGAACATCAAGTTTGTTCTCTACGACGATCGTGCGGACAGCCGTACTGCAGGGACGGTTCAGGAAATCTTTCTCGGCCCGGACAATTTCTGCCTGGTCACCGTCCCCCCATTGGTTTGGAACGGCTTCAAAGGCATCGGCACGGAGACGGCCATCGTGGCCAACTGCGCGAGCATTCCGCATGACCCGCAGGAAATCGACCGCAAGTCGCCATTTGACCCGTCCATTCCCTACGACTGGTCCATCAAGCACAGATGACGTTGTCTGTATTGTTGACCGGCGGCTTGGGCTACGTCGGCGGCCGTCTGGCGATCGCCCTCACTGAGGCAGGCCATATCGTTCACTGCGGTACCCGCCGTGCGGATACCGCCCCGCCGGCTTGGTTGCCGTCCATGCGGATGGTGCGCCTGGACTGGGAGTCTTCAACGAGCTTGGCGCAGGCGTGTCGTCATATGGACTGTGTGATCCATCTGGCCGGCATGAACGAAGTGGAGTCCTCGTCGGACCCGCTGGGTGCCTTGCGGATCAACGGCTCAGGCAGTTTGCGCCTGCTGGAAGCTGCAAAAGCTTCCGGCGTACGCCGCTTCGTCTATTTCTCGACAGCGCATGTGTACGGCTCTCCGCTCCTGGGAAAAATCGATGAAGCCACAGTGCCGCGCCCGGCGCACCCCTATTCAATCACGCATAAAGTTGCCGAGGATTTTGTCCTGGCGGCTCATGACAAGCGCCAGCTTGAAGGCATCGTGTTTCGCCTGTCGAATGGGTTCGGTGCCCCTGTGACGCCAGATATTGATCGGTGGTCGTTGCTGGTCAACGATCTTTGCCGTCAGGCCGCGATGAATGGAGAGCTGCGGCTCAATACCTCCGGTGAACAGTTGCGGGACTTCGTCACCCTTGGCGATGTCGCCCGCGCCGTCAACCACGTGCTCGCGCTTGATTCATCCCGACTCTCGGACGGGCTGTTCAACCTCGGTGGCGGGATGACCGCTTCCATCTTGCAGATGACCGAGAAAGTAGCGGCACGCTGGCAGGCACTGACCGGCCACAGCATTGCGATCTCCAGGCCGCCCGGGTCTGGCAATCCTGCGCCACACCTGGACTATTGCTCGGACAAGTTGAATGCCACGGGATTTGTCCGGACCGCGAATATCGACGGTGAAATCGACGACACGCTGCAGCTGTGCCGAAGGGCATTTCCGCGATGAACCCTCAAGTTCAATCCCCTTGCGTATCGGTCATCGTCCCGACGTACAACCATGCCCGATTCCTGCGCAAGGCCCTGGAATCGATCCAGGCGCAGACGTTCACGGATTGGGAAGCCATTGTCGTCAACAACTTTTCGGAAGACGATACCGTCGACATCGTCAACTCATTCGGCGATCCCCGAATTCGACTGGAAAACTTCGCCAATCACGGGATCATTGCGGCCGCAAGGAATCACGGAATTTCCCTGAGCAAAGGGCGATTCATCGCGTTCCTGGATTCGGATGACGTTTGGTACCCCGAAAAGCTGAAGAGTTGCCTCGACACGTTGGGGCGGGGTTACGATGTGGTGTGCCACGCCGAGACGTGGGTCGGCCCAGGCACGCGTCGACGCGATGTCAGCTACGGACCTGAAGAGCGCGCAACGTTTGACAGCCTTTTGCTTGAAGGCAACTGCATTTCGACATCCGCGGTGGTGGTTCGCAAGGAGTGGCTGGACCGCGTTGGCTGCTTCAGTGTCCGCCCCGAGTTCGTGACGGCTGAAGATTATGAGCTGTGGCTGCGCCTGGCAAAGGACGGTGCAAAAATCGGGTTTGTCACGGAGATCCTTGGTGAGTATTTGATCCATGACGGCAATCAGAGTCGCGCGGCACTGCGCAACTCGCAAGCCGTCATGGCTGTCTTTCAAAGTTATCGGCGCATCTTGGGCAAGGATGTACCGGACAGGCGTATGCGTCGACGCGAGGCGATCATCCTCTACGGTGGTGCGCGTGGCCTCCAAGACAACCAGCAGTGCTGGCAAGCATGGCCGCATTTCCTTCGGGCCGTGATGCGTTACCCGTGGGTGCCGAAATTCTATGCAGCCATGCTCCTGAATGCGTTTGGCCGTCGCCCCTGACTGAAGCCCGTCATGGATTTACGTCGTGTTGTTTCCCGATCGGTTTCGGAAGTGGTCGCTGCTGCGAACCACTTCGCGCGGCCGCCCGAAGGGCTGCGTGTTCTCATGTATCACGCTATCGGGACTCCCGCGCTGGGAGACCAGCGTGGGCTTTTTTCCCTTTCGCGCGAGCGGTTTCGCAGCCACATGTCGCTGCTGTCCACCATGGAGGATGTTCGGGTCGTGGAACTTTCCCGGCCTGAACTCGCCACGAGTGGAGGGCGAGTCGCCATCACTTTCGACGACGGCTACCTGGACAATCTGGAAGTCGCTGCACCGATCCTCAGCGACCTGGGTTTCCCGTTTACCGTCTTTGTGACATCCGAGTTCGTCCGCCGATCAAAGCCGGGATTCCTGTCAATTTCGGCGCTACGGGAGCTGGCCGCACTTCCGGGCGCGCAGATAGGCGCGCACGGCGCGAATCATGTGCCGCTTTCCAGTTGTGACGATCAAACGTTGCGCGCCGAACTGATGTCGAGCCGGCATTTCCTGGAGGATGCGATCGGGCGTGAGGTCATTCAGTTGGCATACCCGTTCGGCGCGGCTAATCGACGCGTCAGAGATGCCGCGCTTGCGACGGGCTATCAGTTGGGAGCGTGCAGTTTCGCCGGAATCAACCGCCCTGGCAGGGATGTGCTCCTGCTGGCGCGGACAGAAATTCTTGCGCACGACAATAGTCGCGTCTTTGCCCAAAAGATGCGGGGCCACTGGGATTGGTATCGGTGGCGCACACAGGATCCGGCATGCACATGAACGCCCAAGTCGCGCTTGTCATTCCGATCCTCAACGAGGCAAATTCACTTGCTGAGCTGCTGGGTGCCGTCAAAACCCAAAGCCATCGGCCTGATGAGATCATCTTTGTCGACGCTGGATCAACGGACGGTAGCGTTCAACTGATCCATGAATGGTGGTCCAGCGAAGGCTGGCCAGGCAGTGGCTGCCAGGTTCTTTCGAGGCCTGGCTCCATGCCTGGTGCCGGACGCAATGAAGGCATCCGAGCTGCGCGAAGCGATTGGATCGCGTTCCTGGACGGCGGCATCACGCCTGCCCCCGATTGGCTGGAGCAACTGCTCGTGCATGCACAGTCACACCAGAAGCCTGGCGTGTTCGGGGTATGCCATTTTGAAGCCCGAACATCGTTTGCAAAGGCGGTTTGTGCACTGTCCTATGGACACGGCTCGGTGCATCCCGTCATACCGGCATCGCTCTTCAAGCGCAGTGTTTTTGACGATGTCGGGTTCTTTCCTGCCCATTTACGTGCAGGGGAGGATATTGCTTGGCTTTCTGCATTCCGGTCCCGCTTTGGAGAGCAGGAGGTTTGTCGTGCCGCCGAGGTCCGGTACACCCATTTCCCGATGGAGTGGCGCCAAGCGCTGCGCAAGTGGTACGTCACCGAATGGCACTGCGTTGTCGCTGGCGTGAGGACGCGTCAGCACGCCATCTATCTCGTCGGCTTGCCTGGGCTCTACCTTTGGGTCGCATCGGGCAATTTCGCCGGCTTGATTGCGTTTGCAAGCTATCTGGTACTGCGCGGTTTCGTGGACCCCAGGCGGCGTAGCGCCGACAGGCCTTGGTGGGGACGGCAACTCCAGGCGGCGATCATTGCCCCGGTGCTGGTTGCCGCGCTTGACGTCGCCAAGTGGATGGGAATCGTCCGCGGCATTGCCACGCGCATTCATCTCTCGACTCGTGTCTGAAGAGGACCCCGTGCTTCACGCCGATTTCGAAAACAGACCGTTCACCGATGGCGCGCAGGTGCGCTATTTCAGCCTTGCCCGGCATGCGTTGCTTGAGGCATTGAGGCTGGCAGGCGTGCGAGCAGGCAGCCGAGTCTTGTTGCCCTCGTACCTGTGCCGCGACATGCTTGCGCCCCTTTGGTTGCTGGATGCCAAACCGGTCTGGTATGACGTCGCTCCCGACATGCGCCCCTCCCAGGCACAAGCCACATGGCCAGAGGCCGACGTGGTTTTGGCGGTCAATTACTTTGGGTTCCCGCAGGATTTGGGGGAGTTCGCGAACTACGCCTCACGCACCAGCGCCTTGGTCATAGAGGACAACGCGCATGGCTTTCTGAGCCGCTCTGGCGATGGTCGTTGGCTGGGATGCCGGGCAGACCTGGGCCTTTTCAGCATGCGCAAGACGATGCGCATCCCGGACGGTGCCGCGCTATGGATGAGTCCTCAGCGGTTCACATCCGACCTGCCTGGGCAACTCGAATTCAACGGAGAAGGACTGAACCCGGCGCAGTTGACCAAGGCCCGGATTCGTTCTGTACCGCTGGTCGGTGAGCAGGCATTCAGGCTGTCCACCCAGCTGATCAGGCAGGTTCGCAGGGTGCAGACCGGAAGCGAGACCCCCGCACCGGACCCGGATAGCGAAATGTCAGTCCCTGGTGCCGCTACTCCTTGGAAAGGCTTGCTGAAATCTCTGGCTGAAGTCGAACCGGCTTTTGAAATTGAGCGGCGACGCAATGCGTACCTGCGGTGTGCCGAGGCAGGCCGCAGGCTTGGTGCGATGCCAGTGTTTTCGGAGTTGCCATCGCATTGCGCACCTTACGCTTTCGCTTTCCGTGGAGACGACGCTGCTGTTCGCGCGATGAGGAATCATGCGCAAACAGAAGGCTTTGACTTTGTCAGATGGCCAGATCTTCCCGGTGAAATCGCCGAAGACTCTCCTCCTTACTATTCAAACGTATTTCTGGTTAATTTTTTATGGTGATCTGGGAGCAGTATGCGGGGTCCGCGGACGGGTGGGATGGCATTGTGGGGGCACTGTCTGGCGGCTTCTATCAAAGCCACGGCTGGGGCGAAGTCAAACGCAGCGCAGGGTGGCGGCCGCTGAGATTGGTGGCGCACCAAGGAGGAGTTCCGCTCGCTGCAGCCAACGTCTTGGTCAAACATAAACTGGGCATCGCTGTTTGCTGGATCCCTGGAGGACCGGTTGGGGCTCCCGGTTGGTTTGATTCCTCTTTTCTAAGGGCCCTCTCCCAAGCCGCAAGCACCCCGGCCCTTTACTGCAGGTTGAGTCTCCTGCGCAGCGGTTCTGAAGAAGATGCCGACTTGCTTGCTCGGCAGGGTTGGGTACGTCCTTCAGCGCCCATGAGCAGCGGAATGACGATGAATTATTCGCTTTCAGGGGACGAGCAAGACCGGCTGAAGAGGACGAGCGGCAATTGGCGGCACAACCTCAAGCGATCGCTTCGGTACGGTTTGCGCGTCGAGCATTGGGACGACCCTGATTCTGCCCAGATATCTGCGCTGTACCGCGAAATGGAACGGCTGAAGTCCTTGCCTGTTCAGCATACGGCGGAGGAACTCGGCACGCTTGTGCGGACGTGCCGCGAAAAGCTGGTGGTTTATCGCTGCCTTGACGCCCAGGGCCGACTGCTCGCCATTCGTGCAGCAGGGATTTGCGGCACATCTGCCATGGACCTGCTGGCGGCTGCGGGTGAGGAAGCGCGGAAGGTCTATGCATCACACGCGACATTGTGGGCTTTGCTGGATCACTGCAGCCGATCAGGCCTGGAGACGTACGACTTGAGTGGCGTCGATCCCGTGGGCAACAAAGGGGTCTACGACTTCAAGCACGGCACGGGTGCGGAGCTTGTCCACTGTCTCGGGGAATGGGAGTGGACATCCGTCCCTGGACTGCGCCAACTGGTCAATTGGCAAATTGCCCGCCAGACGGCGACGAATTGACGAGCCAGTGATGAAGGTCCCGTTGCTCTTCGTGGCGACCACCCCGTTCGCGGTCAATGCATTCCTGAAATCGCATTTGTTGGCCCTTGCGCGGACCTATGAAGTCACACTGTGCGTCGACACGAAAGCGTACCCTCTGGCAGGAGAGATCGAGCGTCTTGTGCACGTGATGCACATCGACATTCCTCGGAAAATTTCACTCCTTCAAGACTTGCGCGCACTTGCCCAGATTTTGCGGTGCCTGCACGCCTTGCGGCCCGCGGTGATTCACAGCATCACGCCGAAGGCAGGCTTGCTTGCAATGGTTGCCGGTTGGCTGATGAGGGTGCCCATTCGCTTCCACATTTTCACAGGGCAGGTTTGGGCTACCAAAACTGGGGGTGCACGCCACCTTCTGAGGTGGGCGGATCGACTGATTTCAGCGTGCGCAACTCGCGTGTTTGCGGACAGCGCATCCCAGGTCCGGCTCCTTGTACGGGAGAGGATTGTGCGGGCGGATCACATCTCAGTGATTGGCGCTGGATCCGTTTGCGGTGTTGACCTGAGCCGTTTCCATCCAAGCACGTCATTCCGACTTGATGTCCGCACGAGCTTGGGAACACCAGAGAATGCGCTAGTCTACCTATTCGTCGGACGCGTTGTTCGTGACAAGGGAGTTTTCGACCTAATTGATGCGTTTACCCGCCTTGGCAGCGACCCAGATTCAATGGAACTGTGGATGGTCGGCCCGGATGAAGATGGATTGGCGGATCAATTGATGGCCATGGGATCCCGTTCAATGCAAAGAATCCGTTGGCTAGGTCCATCAACGACTCCCGAGCGGTTCATGGCCGCGGCCGACATTCTTGTGTTGCCCAGCTATCGGGAAGGGTTCGGGTCTGTCGTGATTGAAGCGGCGGCCTGCGGGATTCC
>JACCEA011685514.1_pt1 | contig 12397 bp, 6 predicted proteins | sample 7449851 | NCBI WGS metagenome assembly JACCEA01 (sample SAMN15323453, study PRJNA562643) | freshwater metagenome | isolation source: river surface water | place: USA:Blue River Watershed | collected 2017-08-18 | reverse complement strand
CCCAGACGAAATTGTCCGTCTTCACAGAATCCATAAGTACAATATTTTCGACACATTAGGATAATCCATCAACCCATCTATACTAAATGACAAAAACAACTACAACACACAAATTAATAATTTAAATACAGTGTAGAATACATATTTAGCGATATCACAAACACACTACATTATAGAAGTATCTCACTCATAAAACCTTCCCGAAAACAATTAACTACATATAAAATAAGCACAAGATATTATCTAAATTACTTCACAGTCATTTCATAGTTCAAAGATGATGTATGACCAAAAACAACATATCCTATGCTAGATTACAAAGTGGGAAAGAGGAAGACGACAAAAGTGTGGATTCATATTTGGTTTTCATAAATTGTAAGTACATATCGTACAAGTGAGGGACATTTAAGATGTATTTGAAAAATCTTCGACTAACTATTCGTAGAACAATCAGCAGTAGATATTCCACTCTGACCATCAATATTAACTGCTTTCATCAGTGTTGTCACGGTATCAACGGGTTCCGAAGAACGCTCATAGACAGGATATAATTTGGCAATAACATTAGGTGAAGCAGTTGACAACTCTTCATCAGTGAATTGCCACATTGATTCAGACAAAGAAGAACCATCTGGCAACACTGTCGATGATCTACGTAATTCATCAAATGCTGGAGATATCATCGCCTCAATCGCGGTAATACGAACAGCAGGTACAAAGGTTAAAGTGTGTATAACCAGGTCGATCACTTCAGGGGAAGCATATTTAAACAGGGTATTCAATGGACAGGCGGTAAATTGTGGTATTTTAATAGGACATTTAGCAACATTTATTATATCCAATTCTTCATCCGATGGAGTGCCCAATATTTTCACAATTTCAATCAATTGATCAGCAGCAGATATACCTGGGAAGATAGTATTACCCAATAATAATTCAGCAAATACGCAACCAGCGGACCAAATGTCAATTGCTGAAGTATACGGAATATACTCATTTCCACCAATAATTAATTCTGGTGCACGATAAAAACGGGAACTAATATAGGCAACATTTGGTTCACCAGCAACTAATTCTTTTGCTGAACCAAAGTCACATAGTTTTAACGTATGTGTAGCGGGGTCTACCAATAGGTTTTGCGGTTTGATATCACGATGTGTGATCCCCATACCATGAATGTGTGCGAGTGCGCGGAACATTTGATATGTGTAAATCTTTACAAAGAGGGGAGGCATTAACTCTTTACGCTTCGTATATTGACGATTCACCGAATGCAAAGTTTCGGGAACATATTCTAAGACCAGATTTAAATAAATTTTGTCTGAATCGGACATTTTACTAGAAAAATAATGTCTCATGAATACGACGTACGGATGAGGTTGCTTCTTCAGTTTCCTCATTATTTCTAACTCTCTATTCTTAAATTTATTATCTTGAAGAACTTTTTTGATGGCAACAACTTCGTCTGTTTCGACAATACGTGCGAGGAACACTGCACCAAAGGAGCCTTGACCAATTACTTTTTGAGCATCATAAGTGACAACTTTTTTTGTGCTACTGGAGGAGGAACTCTGCTTGTTGTGCCGATCCGACATGTTGTGGGGAATTTGGAAATGTTGATTATTGGTTCAGTCAGTTATGGGAGACTCTGGAGAGTTGGAATGTTTGAACGCCATTTATTATTTTATTTGCCCTCTCGCCAAATAAAACTCGCGGCAGTTGAAAATATTTCCGGGATATTTTCGAATAAACTCGAGTAATTCCTTATGAAAAATTAGTACAATAACCATTTTATGGTTTACCATTTAATTTATAAGACAAATTATTATTAATTAATTAAGTCGCTGCTTCTAATCGTACAAATACTTGATATCATGATAATCCTTCAAATCATTGACAACATCAAATAGCGATATAGGAAAATTGCTGTGCCACACACAGTAAACAATGACACAACACAATTGAAGAATGAACAAACTAACTAGTTACTGCATTTTGAAAACTAAATGGACCGAAAAAGAAATCTAACTATTGCTTCTTTGAACAAGGAAAACTAACACTACTCAAACCAACTTACGTGAGGTGTACACGTAATATAACCTTCTCCATCATATAGACCAGTAGGCAAAACGATTCAATTATTCGCATGCAACAATACACAATAGTAGGAATATAGTCTTAAACTCAGCATATATCCAAACAATATTTTAAAGATACGTTTTATCGATATAAGCTAAACATTGCAACCATAACCATTCAATATTGAGATGCAAAAGCAATGGATAGAAAAAAGAAAGTAAAAAGCTTATCGACAAGATAAAATATGTATAACACTGACACAGATATTCCCAGCTAATTTCTATCAATATGGCTAAACCTTGATGCAAAACAAAAATGACGACAAGTCTTGAAGACGAATTCCCAATATATTTGATTTACATTAAAAACAAAATCAATTTAAAACAAACTGATTCTTACAATCAAAACAGAAAATGTTTGTGAAAAGCAATTAAACATCAATCTGATTATTAGAATATCTGTAGTAGCGTTATAGAATGCATGTCTTATGTAGTTGATTGGGGTTCATTGTTACCATTCTGAATCATTTGACTATTCAATGAATTTTCAGCAGTAGTATCTGCACTATGAGGACGCGGGGAGAGTGATATCGTTTTAACCAATTCACTTAAGGAATCGGCGATTTGACTTTCCGATGAACTATTTGATAAATCTTCCGGGACTGGATACAAATTGGCTGCAACTTCTGGTGTTGCCATCGAGAGTTCTTCGTTGGTAAATTGCCACATTACTAAAGATATTGGTGAACCATCTGGCAATAGAGTTGATGGATCCCTTAACTCATCAAATGCAGTAGATGCAACCGCACATATAGATGACAATCGCTTATCAGGAACACATTTCAAGGTATTTTGAACGAGATCAATAATCTCAGGAGAAGCCTTCTTGAATAATGTACCAAGTGGACATGGTTGAAATTGAGGAATTGCAACATTATGCTTCGCAACATTAATCTTGGCAATATCTTCATCAGATGGAGTACCTAAGATCTTTACAATTTCAATCAATTGATCTCGAGCAGAGATACCAGGAAATATTGGTCCTCCCATTAGCAGCTCACATAGGACACATCCAGCAGACCATACATCGATCGCTGAAGTATACGGAATATAACTATCTCCTGCAATAATTAGCTCTGGTGCGCGATAAAAACGAGAACAAATATACGCAACATTAGTCTCTCCCTTGACGAGAATTTTTCCAGAACCAAAATCACACAATTTCAAGGTATGAGTCACTGGATTTACCAGCAGATTCTGCGGCTTCAGATCCCTGTGTACAATTCCCATACCATGAATATGTGCGAGTGCACGAAACATTTGATATGTATAAATCTTAATAAAAATAGCTGGCATAATCTCTTTACGCTTGGTATAGTATCGATTCACTGAATATAATGTTTCAGGAACATATTCCAAAACAAGATTCAAATAAACTTCTTGAGAATTTGGCGCTTTACTAGAAAAATAATGTTTCAGTTGGACTATGTAAGGGTGTGGTTGTTTCTTTAATTGTCTCATAATTTGTAACTCTCGATTTTTATAATGTGGATCTTGTAAAACTTTTTTTATGGCAACAATTTCATCAGTTTCTACAACACGAGTATAGAAAACTGCACCAAATGACCCTTGACCAATTATTCTTTGAGCATCATAAGTAATAATTTTTTTAGGTTTACTAGAATCGGATGCCATTTTGCTTGCTTGACTTATTCCAAGACAGATGTTGGTAGGAGAATGTATCACTGTATGTGGTCAACGTTTTATTTTGAATAGCAGTCTACGATCATTATTTGGGCTTTAGTTAAATTCTCGACCGTTTGGGAAGTGCGTATGTCATTTTCTATCCTCTCCAATCTCGATCAGTTCGATGTGGATGTTTAAGAAAAAAAAATTTGTTTCAACGGAGTGTTTTCGTAAGATTTCCAGATAAAATAGTGAAAAAACAACGTACTTTAACAAAAACAATGTAGTTTGTAGTGCAATTTCCACTTTGCTCTTGCAGAGAATGTCGCCGCACTAAGGCTCCACAAATGATAACTATATTCTGAACCTATACCTTATTGCACAGCCAGACATAGCACAATGGCCCCAGCAGGCGCGCAGCACAGGCAGAACCCAGAGAAAAGCGCCCGCCGCCCAGCCAGCAGGCGCTACTATTACTCTTCTTGCAGTTTTAAAATGCTTTAGCATTGTAGACTTGGCCCGTTTGGTGATTCAGACTTGATATATCGATGACGATATCCACCTGTCCATCACCAGGACTTGTGGTTGAGACCTATGTTGTCTCCGACAATTGTGTCATACTGGGGTCAATTCAATTCCAAAATACTGGATCACTCACATTGAATAATGGTATTCTTACTATTTATGGAAATTTAATATTAATGAATAATGCATTCGTAAAAGTTTCTGGTGGTGGAATAGCTTTTCCTCAGACCGGGTATAGCCAATACGGAATTTATCTTGAAAATGATGCGGTATTTCACTTGTATAACTCAACTTTTGTAACTAACAATAGCACAGATGATAATTTCTCAATGTCGCTCACCGCATATGACTCGGCCTTGACAGTTTTCGAAATTTCTACTTTAGATACGAATACAGGCAGTTGGTTGCTTGGAAATTATAATCAAAATTCTCAGCTTCAAATGATATCTTCACTGAATCTGCCCACTGAAGTGTATCCCGCAGGCTCAGCTATTGTGGAAACGTCTCATTCTAACTTTGCTGGTGTATGGTTGAACTTTAATGCTGGTAGCTCTGCAACAGTGGTGGTTCCAACGATGAGTCCAAATGGCGTTTACAATTTTGAATTCTTGCCATCCAAAGGATTCAATTATTCTGTTACTATTTCTGAGAGTTATTGTCGACTTGGCTTTAATTCATATCCTGATTCCACAATGATCATTACTAGTGATGGTAGCTCAACGGACAAGGTTCCTTTAGTATTTGGATATTATTTTATGAACAATGTTGCGGATGTTACAGTTTCTAATTTGACAGTTGGAAACAATATTACTATTGATTATGCCGATTCCGGACGTTTATTACGTTTACAAAATGTTTATTTAAATCCATTTTCATGGCAATTATATGCTAGTAATACCAATGGATATACTGTCACAGTTAAAGATTCGATTATTAATGAACTTGCATCGTTTTCTTCAGCAAGTATGCAAGTATATAATTCAGTATTTCAATTAGCAGTGCTAGAGGCTGGTGGAACGAATGCTACTCTATCCGTCTATAATTCTCAAATATGGTCTCAAAATATTCAAGCTGCTAGCGCAGGTGTAGTCAATATTGTGAATTGTGATATTCATGGTAATTTTGTGAATGCTGATGGTCCGGGATCTGTCATTTCGTTTCTTGACAGTACTATCGACCTTCACAATGGTAATGCGTCCATTCTTAATTGCAACGCTAATGCTGCTGGATATACTCCGAATGTCAATGGAGTTCCTCTATGTAATCCTTATACACCTCTTCATGCTTGTGCAGTGGTGAGTGGTACAAATGACGGTGTAATTAATGGCGAAGCAGTGTGTTCTAGTATTGGTGGATATCCCAGTATTGCCCCAACTGCTGCACCATCTATGGTACCATCGTATTTGCCTACTTCTCAACCAAACTATTCCCCAACTATCAGTCCTTCCCCTTTGCCATCCTTTATTCCTACGTCACAACCCAATAATTTCCCAACAGCTACACCCACTGCTATACCAATTTATTTTCCTACTTTACAACCTACCACTTCCCCAACTGCTAGACCCTCTAACACGCCATTCTTTCTACCAACATCGCAACCAAGTAGTGTGGCAATCATCAACAATGCAAGTAGTCAACAATCTAGTTTGAGTGCGGGGGCGATTGCTGGTGTGGTGATAGGTTCAACTGTTGGTGTAATAGTATTTATTGCAATTACTTACTTCCTATTCAAATGGCTGAAGAATGATCAAGAAGAAAGTAAGCGCCTAACTAACTTTCAAGACGCAGAAAAGGCTCGTAATGATGTTTAGCATATAGAAGGGTATATTTTGCGATATAATAATACCACCGCATGATTGGAAGAGTTTTGATTTGTTTTGCTATTTGTTGTTTGTTTGTTTGTTTGTACCTTTTCTAGTAGTTACGCTATATGCGATATCTGCACTGACTGTGATGATATTTTCTAGGAATGTCATTCAGTCATTTAAAGTTATAATTGAAATATGTAAGCTTTAAAGTAGATTTAATATCTCACAATTTTGTGAACGATTGAAACACCAAGCTAAACTTAATATTAGTGTTTTCTTTTCCTATAACGATCTACATCATCTGGCGCCGTAGCAACTATACTATACTACTATTGGACAAAGACTTTGTGTGACAACACGAAAGTATCACAATCGTGAAGCACACAAACATCGAACAACTACCGCAATGCACAACGGGCAACAATACAGCTCATAACCGTATTAGGAAATATATTTAGAATGTGAACTATAAAAAATGCAATTTTCAGGCTGAGAGCGAACAACAGATATATAAAACCTTCATCTATTTCCATAATACATTCTAACTAACTATATGTACAAATATTGATATGATAATTATTATTTACAGTTAGAAAACAAGAGCTCTTTATAAACATCAGAATGTTTTGCATTACCCAACATTGAAGGAGAATTCATGACACATATTTACGGATATCTTACAGAATATTTATGGAATATAAAATAAATTAGACACACATCAGGGAATCTACTTCAAAGAAAGAAAAATGGATCTTTTTTTATCTTTTTAGACAGGAAGATGTTACAGACAAAAAATGAAACAGCTACCAATATAAAATAAAATCATTACAATGGCAAGCGATTATGATATCACAAAAAGTTTCATACAAAAATATATGTCTATAATGGACTAGAATACTAGCTTACAACTGTGTAATTCAGAATGCATAAGAATATCTACAAAATATAAAGGAATCCTGAACAGAAAGGAATGGAGTTCAAATAATAGAATTGCATTTATCATCAAGTGATTGAAGGTGTTTCGATCAGCGTAGGACGGTAATTTATTGAAGTAGAAATTGAAGTGTTTAATTCGTCTATCGATGGCTTCTCTACGGTGTTATGTTCTGTAGGAATAATTGTAACAGCTGCCACAAGATCAACGAGTGGATTATTAGAGGGACTTTTCGAACGGCGTTGAAGATTAGAAACCACTTCTGGAGAAGCCATAGTAAGTTCTTCATTAGTAAATTGCCACATCAACTCAGATAATGGTGAACCATCAGGTAATACAGTTGAACTGTCACGAAGTTCATCGAATGCAACTGAGGCAACTGCACCGATAGCCGAAATGCGTCGCTCTGGTATATAAGTAAATGTATTTCGAATAAGATCAATCAATTGTGGAGTCGCCGTTTTATAAATAGACTCTAAAGAACTTGGAGAGAACTTGGGAATATTCAAAGGATGTTTGGCGATATTCATCTTCTTTAAATCTTCATCAGAAGGAGTCCCTAAAACCTTTACAATTTCAATCAATTGGTCATTATTGGACATGCCAGGAAATATTGGAGTACCCGTCAATAATTCACCAAGAACACATCCAGCAGACCATACATCGATCGCTGAAGTGTATGGAATATAACCGTCTCCTCCCATTATTAATTCTGGCGCGCGATAATAGCGAGAACAAATATAAGCAATACTTGGTTCTCCTGGCAAAAGAACCTTTGATGAACCAAAATCACATAATCTCAACGTAAGAGTCAACGGATCGACCAATAAATTATGTGGCTTAATATCACGGTGCACAATGCCCATACCATGAATGTGTGCAAGTGCGCGAAACATTTGATACGTGTAAATCTTGATAAATAACTGTGGCATGGCCTCATTACGCTTTGTATAGTATCGACTGACCGAAAATAATGTCTCCGGTACATATTCAAGAACAAGATTCAAATATACTTGTTCAGCATTATTTCCTTTGCTAGAAAAATAATGTTGTAACTTTACAATGTAAGGATGTGGACGTTTCTTTAATTGTCTCATAATTTGTAATTCTCGGCTTTTATAACGATTATCTTGTAAAAATTTCTTGATGGCAACAATTTCATCAGTTTCTACAACACGAGTATAGAAAACTGCACCAAATGACCCTTGACCAATTATCCTTTGAGCATCATAAGTTACAAATTTTTTACTTTTAACAGGTACTTCCTCCTCGTTGACATTCATTTTTACCGGACATGTAGGACAGTCGTCTTATTTTATCTTCTTTGCCGTCACGACAGAGCCAGACTCGTTTTGGACAATCTCTGCAGATTCTGAATGTCTCCTGAACCTGTGGCTTGGAGGTTTCCCTTTTTTACGCTACTAGTTAATTTAATTCTACATAATTTTTTTTTTTTTGTTTGTTTATACGCCCATTTACCGTCCAAACGGTAGTCGTTGGACGGAAAAATGACGATAATTGTCCGACCAACCATAAGTTGCATTTGCATTTTTGGCGATTTCGGCAACGATGTTGGCGTTCTTGTTCTTGTTCTGTTGAACATTTTTATGTATATAGCATTAATTAATTTGCTGATCTGGGATCTCTCTCTGTTTGATTAGCACATATCAAACAACAAAAATGTCCCTCAAATCTCCCACTTCAAAAAAAGTGGTGACCTATGATGCCCTTAGAGTCATCGGTAAAGGTTCATTTGGTTCAGTATTTTATTCGCGAGTGATAGAAACTGGTGAAATTGTTGCGATCAAAAAAGTCTTACAGGATGATCGTTTTATGAATAGAGAATTACAAATCATGAGGCAAATAAAAGATCGACCACATCCTTATATTGTTCAACTGAAACATTTTTTCACAAGCAAGGCAAAAGATTCCGAACAAATTTATTGTAATTATGTCCTTGACTACATCCCAGAGACATTATTTTCTGTGAATAATTATTATACAAAGCGTAAAGAGATTATGCCAGCTATTTTTATAAAGATTTACACATATCAAATGTTTCGTGCACTCGCACACATTCATGGTATGGGGATCACACATCGTGATGTGAAGCCGCATAATTTATTGGTCGATCCACTTACTCACACGTTGAAGTTATGTGATTTTGGTTCTGGAAAAACTCTCGTCAAGGGAGAGCCTAATGTTGCCTACATCTGTTCTCGTTTTTATCGTGCACCAGAGCTAATTATTGCAGGAGATGGTTATATCTCCTACACATCTGCCATTGACATATGTTCTGCTGGATGTGTCCTTTGTGAACTACTAATGGGAGGACCAATTTTTCCTGGCTTGTCGGCTCGTGATCAATTAATTGAGATAATCAAAGTCCTTGGTACTCCATCTGATGAAGATTTAGCAAGAATGAATAATGGGAAGATTGGCATTGTTATCCCAAAGTTCCCTCCTTGTCCACTGGGTACATTATTCAAGAAAGCTTCTCCTCAGATTATTCAACTGGTCCGAAATACTGTAACTTGTGTTCCTGACAATCGACTTTCAGCAATCAATGCAGTTGCATCCTCAGCGTTTGATGAGTTGAGAGAACCAGGTGCTGTATTGCCAGATGGTTCACCGCTTTCTCCGTTAATGTGGCAATTCACAAATGAAGAACTTTCCAATGCATCACCAGACATTATTGCCAAGTTAGGATCTATACCCGATGCTCATACTAATTATTCAATGAATGAGTTTTTAAATCATCTTTCAAATGCAACTAATCCGTCAAGAAGAGAAAGGTCACCAAATTCTCCTATGATCTCTGCTTGTACAGGTATTATTGTATCATAAATGTTCTGCTCCGCCTCACCTTTGTTATACTATGTGTGGATTCATAAGCTATTGTGAATCATATCTTGTGTGGCGTTGATATTCAATCAACTTCTAATTATATTCTCAAAAATACATGAAAACAACAAAATTATTTCCTTCTAAATTGATGCGGAAGAATGTCATTTGCTTAGTCTTGTCTATGTGTGAGTATATTATAATTTTCCTAACCTTCGTGACAGTAAGAAAGAACGATTTTTTTCTATTATATATAATTAATTTTTACGTATATGTTCTTTCTATGCTGTTATTTTCCTTACTGTATATAGTGTGTAGAGGGATTAAATTATTCTTCATTCTCACTCAGTCAATAGTCATTCATTCGTTGTTCATGTTTATATTATAATATTCAAAATCCATCGTCGGTGTAGTAAAATCCATAGTGTTCATTGTTAATATACTTTTATATATGCATTTGGTAATAGTCAATCATATTGCCAAATGGTGTGAAAGTTCATTATATTATCTCCTGTTTGTATGATGGTGTGTTTGTTTATTATGGCGGATGAAGCCTTTAATAACTTAAAAATACATTTGTTTCCACATTTTATTGCATTGATTTTGAAAAATACTGTTGTACCGCACTTTTATCCTCATACATCTTGGCAAATAATAGCAATTAAAAAGGCTGTGTTTATTGGGGTGATCTTCGGGGACAACTTAACATTACAGTCATTGTATACTACACTGTTGCATATCAATAACAAGTGAAAGAGTAGGGTGATAACACATTTAAGGAAAAAAAACTTACAATAGTCTTAAATGTGTGATCACATCGAATACAACATTACAAAAAAGATAATAAAATACAAACATACAAACAAACAAGATCTATTTTTAATTCACACTATCATCATCCGCAACATCATCATCGCCTTCATCATCCTCTTCTTCCTTTATAGGTGAACTATTTACACCTACACTACTTGTCATACCAATACCACTCAACTGACGCACACATATACCACCAATAATCTTAAACTTACATTTCTTACTACTACTAGTTGGACTACTTGTACTTCGAATACCATTCTTTTCTTTAGCGTTTGCCTTTTCAGCTCTTTCTTTTTCCTTTTCCAATTCTTTTCTCGCTTTTGCTTCCATCTTCTTCTCTTTTTTCTTTCGTTCCTCTGGTGGCAAATTCTCTAACGCTTTCAACTTCTTTTTACGCTTTAATTTCTCATGAATCTTTCGACCAATTGCTTGATCATCCAACCATTGTTCATATTTACGATATACTTTCTCTTCTTGTAAGGGATGTATATTGGTTACATGATCAATAATACCTAATCGCTCACAAAGTTGATTCTTAATTACAAATGACATTGCTTCTTTTTCTTTTTGTAATGCATTCATTGATTGTGAATGATGTTGTTTGTGATGATCTTTCAATCGATCCCTCACTTTATCCATCATACGATCTAATGGTGCACTAACAAGTTTGACATGATAGTCAATACATGGTGGCAACAGCATTTCTAATGCAGATTTTGCTGCTTGTGTTAACTCTGCATCAACTGCTACTGTTGTCAACGTATTACTTTCACCTTCTTTGCTAACCACTGTGGGTTCATTAGTCTTGCTTCCTTGCAAACTACTATCTTTCGATGAACTTTCCATCTTGGAACTATTGCCATTCTTCGATTCTTTCACTTTCTCATTCGCTTTGTCACTCACTTTTTCCTTTCCGCTATTACCAATCATAGACTTACGATCCGTCGCTACATTCGGACTAGTATTTATCACCATTGATGGTGCTCTCAATCGTCTTGTAATCCTTTTCTCTGGTTGTTCTTGTTCTTCAAATATTTCCATTAGTGATGAACAAGCGAATTGAATATCACGATCTGTCAAGACTTTCATCGATCGCTCTACTTGCAATAGTGTTGGTATCAATTGACAAATAGACTTCACAACAGCATCTTCACCATCATGTCTACGATATGATCTCATCGCATCAATACATATACGCAACAAACATGGTTTTGTCGGACACACGGATGTACTGGACGCACATGGTGTACTTGCACTTTGCACAATCGCTTTCGCCACACTACTAGTAGTACTACTACTTCCCGTAGAATGAGAAGAGCTTTTTGAACAACCAAACATCGTCAATGTTGTCGATCTAGCAATATAATGAATATCTTCTACAACAATTTGTAATAAACGACTATCAAAAATCGTCTTAGTTAAGAGCTGTGAAAATAAATATAATAAATCGATATCACATGGTTTAATACGATCATAATCATCATCACATTGAAATTTATTACCAATTAATTGTAAATATATTATAAATATTAATTTTATCATTTCTTCTTGTCGTACTATCTCTAATTGTTGTAATAGTGATTGTTCTTGTTCATAGAGTAGTGTTGTTAGTGATGATTGGGGTTGTGGGTTCGATGATGGTGTAGAGGAGATATATGTGTTGGAGGGTGTATTGAATGCAACATGAGGAGATCCACCACTAGTGG
>JACCEA012525689.1_pt1 | contig 12398 bp, 7 predicted proteins | sample 7449851 | NCBI WGS metagenome assembly JACCEA01 (sample SAMN15323453, study PRJNA562643) | freshwater metagenome | isolation source: river surface water | place: USA:Blue River Watershed | collected 2017-08-18 | reverse complement strand
CCGCCAGCAACGAAACCCCAGCTGACGAGGCCCTGCACGCCTTCTTCGATCGCTTTCTGATCCGCATTCCGGTGCAACCCGTCAGCGACGGGGCGTTTGAACAACTGCTGTCGGCGCAGCCGGTTGCACCCGACAACGAGTCGGCGGCCACGCCCCTGGGCGAGGCCGAGCGACACGCGATGGCCATGGCTGCCGATGCGGTCGATCTGGCGCCCGACACCTTGGTGGCCCTGCGCACGCTGCGGCAGTTCCTGCGCACGCAGGCCGGCGCCCATCCGGGGCCCGGCGTATCCGACCGCCGCTGGCGACAACTGGCTCGATTGCTTTGCGTGGCGGCCGCAGCCGAGGGCAGGCGATCGGTCGAACCCGAGGACCTTTGGCTGGTCGCCTATGTGGTGCCAGCTGACATCGCCCAGGTGCCGGCCATCCTGCGCTGGTGGCAGGACACCGTGCTGGAAATCGGTGCGGCCGATTCGCCCGGCTGGCAACGCAGCACCGAGGCCTTCGAAAAGCAATTGGAGATCGAGTCGCGCGCGCAGGCCGAAGAAGGCGCCGAGGCCGCCGGCAAGATGGCCCTGGCCCGCAGCGTGGGCGGCACCGACAACCCCGGCGCCTCTGGTGAGATGCTTCGCCTGTACTCGGCCCGACTGGAAGAGCGCCTGCGCAAGCGCTGGAGCCCACTGCACATCCGGGCGCGCACGGCCCAGGCTCGGGAGGTGCGGCTGACCGTGCAAGCGGCTTTGGCGCAGGCCCAACAGGCGTTCAATGCCTGGACGGCCCGCCTTTGCCATCGCCTGTGGCTTCCGCCGTCCCTGGCCGAGCAGAGCCTGGAGCCACTGCGCCTTCGCATCGCCCTCCTGTCGGACCTGTCGCATCGGCTGCAAGCGGCTGAGGCCGGCTTCGCCGCCCTGCCAGTGGATGAGTCGCTGGCAGACGTTCCCGCGCCGCTTTCCCTGACACATCCCGTGTGATGGAGCCCAGCGCCGCACTGGATGCCCTGCCACGTGAGCTGTGGTTGCCGGGCCTGGTGTGTAGCAGCGGGCGCCTGCAGCCAAGGCTGGACCACATCCGGCACTGGCATGAGGCGCTGGTGGCCGGGCAGATGCCCCCGGTGCACGCCGACTTCAGCGATACCGAGGTCACCGCGGCACTGCGCAATGTGGTGGCCGAGCTGAATCTCACGGCCCTGACCCGCCAAAGCCCATCGACCGCGCTGCAGCTGCTGCGCACCGCGCTGTGGCATGCCGACCGTCTGATCGACCGCCACGAATCGGAACCGCGCGCGGCAGCGATCGTGCGCATGGCACAGGCTTTCCGCGCCGAGTGGGTCCTTGAGCGCGCGGACTGGGAAGAGGCCCAGGCCCTGTTGCAAGGACTGGGCGACGGCGAGCACCTGCGCTGGGACGCGCTCAAGGGTCATCTGCGCAGCCGCGAGTGGCAAGAGGCCCGACGACTTTCCGAACTGATGGCGCAGCGGCCCGAACTGGCCGCACTGCTGCGCCGCATCGGCCGTACACGGCGCGGCGTGCAGACAGCGGCACCACCGGCACCACAAGCGCTGTGCGAGGGCCTGCAGGCGCCGGTGGGCGTGCGGGCCATGGAGACCGTGCTGCCCGACGCACCCGGTGAATTGCGCGGCATTCGTCTGGGCGACCGCATCGAGCGACTGCTGGGCAGCGAGCTGCAGCAACTGCGCCACCCGGTGTTGCACAAGCTCTGGCGCGCCCGAAAGGCAGAGGCACGGCTACTGACCTACGACACCGAGGCTGTGCTCATCGACTGGCGAGCCGACCCGCAGGCACCACCGCAGCAACGACCGCAGCCACCGGAGCCCGAAGCGCTGGAGCAAGGCCCCCTCATCATCTGCCTCGACACCTCGGGGTCCATGCAGGGTGCGCCCGAGTCCATTGCCAAGGCGGTGGTGCTGGAAGCCGCACGGGTGGCGCAGCGGGAGCGGCGCCGCTGTATGGTCATCGCCTTTGGTGGGCCCGATGAGGTCATCGAGCAGACGCTTGACTTCAGCGCCGATGGCTTTGCCCGGCTGCTGCAGCTCATCGGCCAGGGCTTCGATGGCGGCACCGATGTACAGACACCGATCGAGTGCGCACTGCTTCGGGTGCAGGAGCGGCAGTGGGCCAGTGCCGACATCTTGATCGTCAGCGACGGCGAGTTCGGCTGCACCCGCGCCACCCTTGACCAGCTGGATGCCGCGCGTCAACAGCTGAGCTTGCGCGTCTTCGGTCTGCTGATCGGCGATCGCGAAACCATGGGCCTGTTGGAAGTCGCCGACGAGATCCACTGGGTGCGCGACTGGCGGCGCGACGCCCCGCCCGGCCAGTCACACGGGGCCGGCGGCGCCGGTTTTTCCCCTGTGCACAGCAAGAGCCTGACGGCGCTGTTCTTTCCCAACGCCCTGAGCGAGAGGGCTGCCCGCCATGGGCGCAGCGGACCAGCCCCAGCGCTCGCGCCAACCCCACCCGGTTCCTGAAGCCCAGCCGCCTGACCACTTCGTCGCCCAGGGATGCAGCCTGTCGCATTCAGGCTGCCTGCGCGGGCTCAGCCACCTAGAGTGACGGTTCGTTGCATGATGGAGCCCCTAATGAACAGCACCGCCACCACACCCTGGAGCCAGCGCCTGCAGCCGCTGGTACGGGGTTTTCACACCTACGCCACCTGGTTGGTGGGCATCACCTGGAAGCGCTTCATCGTGCTGTCCTTGTTGCTGATGATCCTGGCGGCCATTCTTCAGTCGATGCCGCCCTTCAGCTGGACGATGCGCGAGGTCATCGAGGAGCATGTATCGACGCCACCACCGGCACCGCCATCGCCGCCCGCACCCCGCACACCGCGCGGCAACGGCGAACCCGTGATCCGTATCGAGACCGGCCCAAAGGAATCGGACGAGGCCACCAAGGGCGTGGACATTCGGATCGACTCCCAGGGTGTGCGGGTGATCAAGCGAACCGAGACCACGGCACCGGCAGCGCCTGAAGGCGCTCCGCCTGCGACTCCGGGGGCCTCGTCGCCCAGCAGCGCCCCGTCAGGTGAAGCGCCTGCGGGCTCTCCCCCTTCAGCCTCGCCGCGTGAAATCCGGGTGGACGTGCAGCGCAACGCCGACGGCAAGGACCAGGCGTCCATCCGGGTGACGCTGCCTGAAGGTGTGGACCCCGACTCGGTTCGCGACGCCATTGAAGAGGCCAAGCAAGCGGTGAAAGAGGCCCTGCGCGAGCCGGCGATCGAAGCGGTGGAAGGGCCGCGCCCGTCGGGCAACAAGGTGCGCATCAGCCGCGTTCACACCGAAGACTTCCTCACCGATCTGGCGGCCTTGTGGATCCTGGCCTCCATCATCATCAAGCTGACCTACAAGGGCCAGTTGCAGGCGCGCGCCCAGGCGGTGCAGGCCACCGAAATGGCCGAGGCCGAATCGCTCAAGCGCCAACTGGCCGAGGCCCGCATGGCCACGATGCAGGCGCAGGTGGAGCCCCACTTCCTGTTCAACACCCTGGCCTCCATCGAGCACCTGATCGAAACCGACCCACCCAAGGCCGGCCGCATGCAGCGCGCCCTGATCGACCTGCTGCGCGCCACCATGCCCACCCTGCGCGACGGTGGGGTGGCCGCAAGCCGGACCCTGGGCCAGGAACAGGCCGTCATCGAACCCTACCTGTCCATCCTGAAGATTCGCATGGATGATCGGCTGGAGACCTCGGTGGACATTCCTGCAGGCCTGCATTCGGCTGAGTGCCCTCCCATGGTGCTGCAGATGCTGGTGGAGAACGCCATCAAGCATGGTCTGGAGCCCAAGCCCGAGGGAGGCCTTCTGCAGGTGCAGGCCGCCGTGGTGGATGGCGACTTGCGGCTGACGGTCACCGACAGCGGCGTGGGCCTGGGAGCGGGCTGGCAGGATTCGAGCGGCACCGGTCTGAAGAACATCCGCGAGCGACTGGCCCTGCGCTACGGTGCAGCGGCACAGCTGGTCGTGGAGCCACGCGAAGGCGGTGGCGCCCGGGTGGTGGTTCGCCTGCCCTATCGCGTCGTCAGTCCCGGGGCCGGAACCCCTGGGCCAAATGGCGATTCCAATCCCCAGTCAGCCTGAAGCAACTTCCCATCTACGAGGAACTTCACATGAGAACCCTTTGGCGAATCGGCTTCACCCTCCTGCTGCTCACCGTGGTGCTGGGCACCCTGGCGGTGGCCGGCATCCTGAGTTGGGTCGGGGACCAAGAGGCGGTGCGCGTCATCGTCGACGGTGAAACCTGGTCCATGAAGATGCCCACCGGCTGGGGCTTGGTGGGCGTGTTGGCAGGGGTGGCGCTTGGCCTGCTCTTGCTGCTGACGGTGGTGCCGGTGCTGGTGATGCTGGCCTTGGTGTTGGGCCTCATCGGCACGATCATCGGTGGGCTGTTCGCCCTGGCGCCGGTGATCATCGTGGCCGGCCTGATCTGGTGGCTGGTGCAGCGTTCACGGCAGCCCTCGTGAACCATCCGGTTGACGCCATGCAAGCCTCCATTCGGGCCGTGCTGGCCGACGATGAACGCCTGATGCGAGAGCAGTTGCGGCTGCGTCTGTCGCAGGCCTGGCCGGCGCTGGACATCGTGGGGGAGGCCCGCAACGGCCTGGAGGCCGTCGAACTCGTGTCGCAGCACCGCCCGGAAGTCGTGTTTCTTGATATCCGCATGCCCGGGCTCACCGGCGTGGACGCCGCGCGCGAGATCCTGCAGATGGAGACGTCCGAGGACGAGTGGCTGCCCGAAATCGTGTTCATCACCGCCTACGACGAGTACGCCATACAGGCCTTCGAACACGGCGCCGTCGACTATGTGCTCAAGCCCGCAGCTGTGGAGCGGTTGGTGAAGACGGCCGAACGCCTTGCGCAGCGGCTGGCGGCCCGCCTGCAGCCAGCGCAGGCCCAGGCCGATGCGCCGGCTGCATCGGCGGCCCAAGGCGGCGCCGGCGCGGGCTCCTCACCCGCTTCGATGCAGGCCCTGCTTCAGCAGCTGTCCGCGCAATTGAGCGGGCAAGTCCCCCAATACCTGGAGGTCCTTCAGGCCAACGCCGGCAGCACAGTTCAGGTGATCCCGGTGCGCGAGGTGCTGTTCTTCGTGAGCGACGAAAAGTACACCCGTGTGCAGACCGCTGCCGCCGAGGCTCTGATCCGCAAGCCGATCAAGGAACTGGTCAACGAACTCGACCCCCGCCACTTCTGGCAGATCCACCGCAGCGCCATCGTGAACGTGCAGGCCGTGGCCCAGGTGGTGCGCGACGAACGCGGACGGCAAATCGTTCACCTGAACGGCCATCCGCAGAAGCTGGAAGTCAGCCGCAGCTTCGCGGGCGTCTTCAAGGGAATGTAGGTCGCGCGGGCGCCGCGGCCGCCGCTTTGGCAGCAAGTTCCTCCCGCATCCGCTTCAACTTCTCCCGCGGGTCCTCGCGGTTGGGGCTCTCGTTCAGCCTCATCTCGGCAATGAACCGGCTCGGAATGCCCGCCACGGTTTCGCGCCCCCGCTTGCGCCGGCGCAGGGTGCTCACCGCCAGCGTCTGGCGCGCGCGGGTGATGCCCACATACATCAGGCGCCGCTCCTCCTCCAGGCGCTCGGGCGTCATCTCGTCGTCTTCGCTCTTGAAGGGCAGCAGGCCTTCGTTCACGCCGGCCAGCACCACATGCGGCCATTCCAAACCCTTGGCCGCGTGCAGCGTGGACAAGGTCACCACGTCCTGCTCGTCGCCACGCTCGGCCAGGCTGATGATCACGCTGATGGTCTGCGCCACCTCCAGCACCGTGCGCTTGGGTGTCTCGGTGGTCATGCCACCCAGGTTGTCGATCTCGCCACCGCAGCGCTTGCCAATCCAGTCCACAAAGTCCAGCACGTTGGCCCAGCGGGCCGCGGCCAGCTTCTCGTTGTCCTCGCCGTCGAAGAGGTGCTGCTCGTAGCCGATCTCGCGCAGCCAGTCCATCAGCAGAGCCTTGGCATCCTCCGAGCCCGAGGTCTGCCCGGCCTTGTGCGACAGATCGTTCACGAAGCGCCCAAACTCATGCAGCGAACCCACCGCCTTGGCCGACAACACCGCCCCCAGGCTGGGTGCGAACAGGGATTCGAAGAGGCTGGTCTTCCATTTCGAGCCGAACTCACCGAGCTTGCCCAGGGTCTGGTGGCCCACACCACGCTTGGGCGTGGTGATCGCACGCAAGAAGGCTGGGTCGTCATCCTGGTTCACCATCAGACGCAGCCAGGCGCACAGGTCCTTGATCTCGGCCTTGTCGAAGAAGCTCTGCCCGCCCGACACCTTGTAGGGGATCTGCGCTGCGCGCAGCTTCTGCTCGAAGGCCCGGGCCTGGTGGTTGGCGCGGTAAAGGATGGCGAAGTCCGAGAGCTTGATCGAAGGGCCTCCGTTGCCGCGAATGGCCTGGATAAAGGCCACGGCGCGCTCAGCCTCGTGTTCGTCGCTGTCGCACTGCACCAACCGCACCGGCTCACCTTCGCCCAGCTCGCTCCACAGCTTCTTCTCGAAGAGCTTGGGGTTGCCCGCAATGACGTGGTTGGCCGCACGAAGAATCGCCCCGGTCGAGCGGTAGTTCTGCTCCAAGGGAATCACACGCAACTGCGGGAATTCCTGCGGCAGGCGCTTGAGGTTGTCGATGGTGGCGCCGCGCCAACCGTAGATGCTTTGGTCATCGTCCCCCACCGCCGTGAAGCGCGCCGCGCGCCGTGGATCAGGGTGCGACACCAGCGCCTTCATCAGCTCGTACTGCACCGCATTGGTGTCCTGATACTCATCCACCAGCACATGGTGAAAACGATCCTGCCACTTCAGCCGCACCGATTCGTCGCGCAGCAGCAGCTTCAGCGGCAAACCGATCAGGTCATCGAAGTCCACCGCCTGGTAGGCCTGCAGCCGCTCCTCATAGAGCTTCATCACGCGAGCGGCCACGCGTTCGTTTTCGTTCTGCGCCACGGCTGCAGCCCCGTCGCTGTCCAGCCCCTGGTTCTTCCACAGGCTGATGGCCCACTGCCACTGCCGCGCCAGCTTGGCGTCGGTGGTGGCCCCCGCATCGCGCAAGAGGCTCAGCACATCGTCGCTGTCCAGGATGCTGAACCCCTGCTTCAGGCCCAGGGCAGGCCCGTCTTCGCGCAGCAGGCGCACGCCCAGGCTGTGGAAGGTGCTGATCACCAGGGCGGTGGCTGCCCGCGGCCCCACCAGGGCCTTGGTGCGCTCGCGCATTTCCTGTGCGGCCTTGTTGGTGAAGGTGATGGCCGCGATCTGGCCGGGCTCCAGCCCCGCTTGCAGCAGCCGTGCGATCTTGTGCGTGATCACGCGCGTCTTGCCCGAACCGGCGCCAGCCACAACAAGACACGGTCCGTCCAGGTGGTGAACCGCCTGCAGCTGGGCAGGGTTCAAACCGACAGGGGCGGACGCGGTGGACATGCGGATGGGTGTGGGTGAACGCGCAGCAACTGTCTAGACGGGGCGCCGGATCATAGCCAAGCCCGGGTATGGGTTGGCCGCACTTGGCCGTGTTACAAAAGGCACCACAGCCGCCGAAAATGCCACCCAAACGGCGGCAGGCTCGACTTGTCGATTCCTGCACCCGCCCCTGATGCAGCGCCGCATCCTGCTTGCCACCAGCCCGGCGTTCAGACGGGCTGATACCCCTACAGCCCGGCGTTCAGACGGGCTGATCCGAACGCAGCCCGGCGTTCAGCGTTCGCTGCCGCAGAAGCAGTGCACCACCGCCGAATAGGGCCGTTTGGCGTTCACCACATCACTGAGCCACCACAGGTCAGCCACCACGCCCGTCTGCTGCAAGCCCGGGAAACCGGCTGACGCCGAGGCATCGATCAACGGCCCCACCGGCTCGCCCACGGCCAAGCCCAGGACCGAGGCCATGGCCGCCAAGCGCTGCACCACCGATGCCTCCAGGCCCAGGCCCTGGAGCAATTCCACCAGGGGGCCCGGCGACTTCTCGACATAGCGGACCCCTGCATCTTCGGGCAGCTTGGCCCGTTCGCGCGCGGCCTTCAGTGCATCGGCCAGCGTGCCGGTGCGGTCGATCAGCCCATGCCCGCGAGCCTGCTCACCGGTCCAGATGCGGCCCTGCGCCACCGCATCAATGGCTTCGCGCGTGGTGCTTCGTGCCGCTGCGGCCTTGGTGGTGAAGTCGGTGTAGATGTGGCCGATGCTGGCCTGCACGAGTTGTGCGAAGCGCGGATCGAGATCACGGCGGAAATCGTAGGCACCCACCAACCAGGTGGTGCGGTAGCCGCCGGTGCGCACGCCGGCCTTGTCCATCAGACCTTGGGCCGTGGGCAGCATGCCGAACACCCCGATGGAACCCGTGATGGTGGCGGGCTCAGCGATCACCTCGTCAGAGGCCATGGCGATCCAGTAGCCGCCAGAGGCCGCCACATCCCCCATGGACACCACCACCGGCTTGCCAGCCGCCCGGGTCAGTTCCAACTCGCGGCGAATCTGCTCGGATGCAAAGGCGCTGCCGCCGGGCGAATTCACCCGCAGCACCACCGCCTTGACCTTCTCGTCCTCACGCGCGCTGCGGATCAGCGCCGACGTGCTGTCGCCACCCACACGCCCGGGAGGGGCCTTTCCATCGCCGATTTCGCCTTCGGCCACCACGATGGCCACGGGCGCGTCGGCCGAACGCCGGGGCACATGGCGCAGATACTGCGGCAGCGACACCTGGCGGAAGGACTTGGTCTTCTCGTCGGCCGCACCGGCCTCGACCATGGCCTTGCGCATCTCGTCCTGTGTCTTCAGCGCATCCACCCACTTCTGCTGCAAGGCCCATCGCGCCGGATCGCCGCCCACGGCCACCAGGGAACCCGGCAGGCTCTCAATGGCCTGCTGCACCGCGCCATCGGGCAGCTTGCGCGCCTTCTCCACACCGCGCCGGTACAACTCCCAGATGGCCTCATACACATGCGCTTCGCTTTCCAGCGTTTCCTTGGAAGGCCCGTTGGTGAAATAGGGCTCACCCGCGTTCTTGTACTTGCCCACGCGTATGACATTGGCCTGCACGCCCAGCTTGTCCAGGGCGTCCTTGTAGTAGTTGCGCTGGCGGCCGTAGCCCTCCACCAGCACGCCACCCATGGGGTGCAGCCACACCTCGCCGGCATGCGCAGCCAGGTAGTAGGCACGCTGGTCCCAGTTATTCCCCCAGGCCACCACCGGCTTGCCCGATGCCTTGAAGCGCTCCAGGGCTGCAGCCACCTCGCGCAAAGACGAAAGGCCGCCACCGCCGAAGTCATCGAGCTTGAGCATCACGGCGCGGATGTGGGGGTCGCGCTGCGCGTGGTCCAGCGCGGCCAGCACATCGCGCAGTCGCACCTGCTTGGTAGGCTGCCCCTGCAACTGCGACAGCACGCTGTCGCGCGCTCCACCGGCGGCCTGCTCGCGCAAAGGACCTTGCAGGTCCAGCACCAGGACGGTCTTGTCCTGCAAGGCGGGGGGGCTGGACAGCTTGATGCCGGTGAAAAGGCCGGCGGCCACGCCGCCGATGGCCAGCAACATGAACAGGCGCTTGACCCCCGTCTGCAGCGCATCAAGGGCACGCCCGGCTCCGGATAACGTTCGGCGCAAGCGTGAACGCGTCGGCGCGGGTGGGTTGGAAATCTCGTCGGACATGGCGATCAGCCCTTTGCGGAATACAAGACCCCAGATGCTAGTGCGCCTTGCGCCTTCTGCGCAGGCCCAGGCGACGGAATCCCCATTCGGGCTGATGAGCCGCAAGCGGCGGCGACGAACAACGCCCCGGGGGATACTGCGGTCCCATGCAGGCCATCCTGTCGGTCACCGTTCCCTTCTTCGCGCTGATCCTGGCGGGCTACCTGGCCGCCCAGCGTGGTTGGTTGCCCCTGGGCGCCATACCGGGAATGAACACCTTCGTGCTGTTCTTTGCCCTGCCGTGCATGCTGCTGCGCTTCGGCATGAACACGCCCCTGGCCCAATTGCTGGACCCGGTGATCAGCAGCCTGTACCTGGTGTGTGCGGTGATCGTGGTGGTCACCGTACTGGCCCTGGGCCGCATGACCGGCACCCCGCGTCGCGACTCGGCCTTCGCTGCCCTGGTGGCCACCTTCCCCAATTCAGGTTTCATCGGCGTGCCGCTGCTGGTGGCCCTGCTGGGGCCGGGTGCGGCCGGACCGGTGATCTGCACGATGCTGCTGGACATGATGATCACCACATCCGCCTGCCTGGCGCTGGCGCAGGGGCGGGGGCGGGGCAGCCCGGGAACGGGCGAATCGGCCTCGACCGAAGGGGCGGGATGGGCCTTCCTCAAGGCACTCAAGGCGCCGCTGATGAATCCGCTGCCCTGGTCGATCGCCTTGGGCGGGGTGCTGTCGGCTTGGGAACTTGCCCTGTGGGGGCCGGTGGACAGGGCCGTGGGGATGCTGGCCGATGCCGCCAGCCCCGTGGCCTTGTTCACCATCGGCGCGGTGCTGTTCCGCTCGCGGGTGCCATCGGGCTCAGACGGGGTTGCACCTTCACACTCCCCGCTGCTGCTCAGCGTGGTGGGCATCAAGCTGCTGCTGCACCCCTGCCTGGTCCTGCTGGGCTGCTTCACCGCGCGCGGCCTGGGTGCGCAACTGAGCGATCTGCAGGTCACCGCCATCACGCTGATGTCCGCCCTGCCCAGCGCCAGCAACGTATCGATGCTGGCCGAGCGCTACGGGGCCGACAACGGTCTGGTGGCCCGCATCATCATGGGCTCCACCACATTGGCCTTCATCACCTTCGCCTTGTGGGCCTGGTCTTTCGGGGTGCAGCCCGGTCTCTGATCCGAGCCGCTCATCAAGCGCTCACCAAGCGCTCATCCAGGCCGCCCACCCCGGCCACCGTGGGGACGCTCCCCCTGCGGTCAGCACTCACAGGCTCAAGGGATCCACGTCCAGGGCCCAGCGGACCACCCCGCGATGCCGCTCCCGCATGGCCAACAGCTGCGGCGACCAGTCGCGCAGCAGGGCCTGCAAGGCCGGCCTCGAAGCCGATTCCAGCAGCATCTGCCAGCGCTCCAGGTCCGCCACGCGCGCTACCGGGGCCGGCACGGCCGGGTACAGGGTGACATCGCCCGGCGCGGCCAGGCCTTCGTCTTCGGTGGCGGCGTGCCCGCCAGGGTCGAGCATCGCGCGCGCGGCCGCCGTTGCCTCGGCCAGAAAGGCCTGCGCCGCCTCGACCGTTCGGGCTTCCACCCGCAGCACGGTGAGGTGGCTGTAAGGCGGAAGGCCCACCGCCTCCCGCTCCTGCAGCTGCGAGGCCGCATAGGCCTCGTAGTCGTGCCGAACCAAGGCCTGCACCAGCGGGTGCAGGGGATAGGCGGTCTGGATGAGCATGCGACTGCGCGCGGCCTGTTGAGCATCGCGGCCCGCGCGGCCGGCGGCCTGCATGAGCAGGGCGAACAGACGCTCGGGCGCCCGAAAGTCACTGCTGAACAGGGCACCGTCCGGATTCACCGCCGCCACCAGGGTCACGCGCCGGAAGTCGTGCCCCTTGGCCACCATCTGCGTGCCCACCAACACATCCACCTCGCCGCCGTGCACTTGGGCCAACTGGGCCTGCAGCGATCCGGCATGCCGCGTGGTGTCGGCATCGATGCGCAGGATGCGCGCCGGGCCGCCATCGCGCCCCCGCAACAGGGGTGGCAGTTGTTCCTCCAGCCGCTCCGTCCCGCGGCCGATGGCCGACAGGTCGAGGTTGCCGCAGTCGGGGCAGGCACGCGGCACACGGTGGGCGGCTCCGCAGTGGTGGCAGCGCAGGCTGCGGTCCACCTTGTGGAAGACCTGCCAAGCGCTGCAGTGTGGGCAGGCGCTCTTCCAAGTGCAGGCGCCGCATTGCAGTACCGGGGCATAGCCGCGCCGGTTGAGCAGCAGCAAGCTCTGCTCGCCTCGGTCGATCCGCTCCTGCACTGCGGCGATCAATGCGGTCGACAAGAGGCTGCCACCCGCCCCCGAGACCACGCCGCGCGGCTGCAGGTTCAGGTCGACCAGTTCGACCTTGGGCAAGACGCCGCCGCCCACACGGCTGGGCATGCTCAGTAGCCGGTATCGGCCCTGTTGCGCATGCCGCCAGGATTCCAGGGACGGTGTGGCCGAGCCCAGGACCACCGGCACGCCCAGCAGCCGTGCGCGGTAGACAGCCAGGTCACGTGCGGAATAGCGCGCCCCTTCCTGCTGCTTGTAGGAGGGGTCGTGCTCCTCGTCGACCACGATCAGGCCCAGCCTGGGCAGCGGCGCGAACACGCCCATGCGCGTGCCCAGCACGATGTGGGCGCGGCCCAGGTGGGCCAGCAGCCAGTTGCGCAGCCGCTGCACCGGCGTCAGCCCGCTGTGCAGGCTGACCAGCCGGTGCTGCGGAAAGCGCGCCGCGAAGCGCGCCTCCAGCTGCGG
>JACCEA010301351.1_pt1 | contig 12401 bp, 17 predicted proteins | sample 7449851 | NCBI WGS metagenome assembly JACCEA01 (sample SAMN15323453, study PRJNA562643) | freshwater metagenome | isolation source: river surface water | place: USA:Blue River Watershed | collected 2017-08-18 | reverse complement strand
TGCGATACTGGAGATCTACCTAGTCTCGGTCCCGGCCTTCTGCCGAAGCGAAGGGACACGCCGTTCCGTCGAGACATCCGTGTCGATAATGGCCTTCCCGGAGGATCGGCCAAGGATGGCCGGGTAAATACTCGCCGATCCTGAGGGCTTGTCCAGGGGTTTTACTAGGACGAGTCATATCACCACTGTCTTATAAGGAGACACCATAAGTGATTGGCTGAGGCGGTGTTGTGAAAGAGCAGAGAGAAGCGATATGGCCGTTATGCATCGAAGAGGAGTCCGTAAGGTGGCCCGAGTGCTCGCATGTGGCTTGGGCCTCGTTCTCTGTGGCCTTGGAGGGAATGTTGCGCAGGGAGAGGACCCGACTCCCATTGCCGGGGAAGAGTTTCGGACGACTCTGTTCGGGGAAGAGATCTATGTGCCGCCCCGCGATCGGAGGAGTGTCACGGCGGCAAGTTTCGGGATTCAGGCGATTCCGAACGGGCCGAGTCAAATGGAGATGCTGCCGTTCGGCGCCCTCTATGTGTGGCGTAATTGGGACGACGACAACCGACGGCTCCGCGGCACGTTCTCCGGAGTGGTCAATGACGTGGATTACACGATCGGCCTGCGGGAGTATCCCAACTGGTCGCTGATCTTCACCTGGGACAATTTCATTCTTCCCATGGGACGTTCGGAATATGTCCAGGGTCAGCGCCAACGTGGCACGGAATTGGAGTGGAGTTATGCCTTTGCCGGTGCAGGGTTGGGGTATCGGTTGCCCGTGCATCCCTTTCGGCAGGACAGCGCCGTCAACATGTCCATCACGTACGAAGCCGGCTATCGCTGGTTTAAAGGAACCGGCCATACTTCTGCCCAGTATGGTGTGCCCAAAGACACGTATGAGGGACGCGTCCATTTTCGAATCCGCGCCGATGCGTTAAAGCGAAACTTGATGGAGCTGCCCCACGAAGGGCTCACCATGGGGGGAGATCTGATTCATGGCCATCGGGCAAAATGGGAGCAATGGGGAGGCGCGCCCTTCGATACGCCCGATTTCAGGAAAGAACAGACCTATCTGCAAGCCAGCGCCTATGCCTTGGCGGCGACCGGGCTGCCATTCATTGAGAGCGAGAAGCATCGGCTCCTCACCAGTGTGCATGGAGGCATCGGCAAGGATTTGGATCGGTTTTCGGCCTTTCGATTGCCGGGAAGGCCGACGGGATATGAATGGGAAGCCATCTCGCTTCCTATGATCCACGGCGTCGCCTTCAACGAGCTGTTCCCGACCCGCTATGCCGTCGCCAATCTTCAGTATCGATATGAAGCCTTGTTCTTCCTCTATCCCTATCTTGAGGCCACATGGGGACTGGTCGAGCGTCCGGTCTTCACGAGCAACGGGGCAGTCAAAAATATTACGGATTCCATGCCGGCCCTGGGGGGCGGGCTGGTCACCGGTGCCCCTTGGAAATCGCAAGTCGAGCTGAATTACACGTATAATTTCGGCATTTATCGCGATCCAGGAGGAGCGCCGCCGACCAAGGGCGGCCATGGAATCATTTTTTTCTGGTCGAAAGAGCTCTAACCGGAGAAAGCCCCTCGCTATCGTCTCAAGAGGGTGGTAGGATTTTGCAGCCATTCTGGCCACCTTCTCATCTCAGCCCGGAGCACACCCATGAAACCAAGAGTTCTCATAGCTGATGATCATACGCTCGTTGCTGAAGGTGTCGAAAAACTCCTGGAGCATGACTTCCAGTTATGCGGCCGGGTTGCGGACGGCCGGGCCCTGGTGCGGGCCGTGGAAAAGGAGAAGCCGGACATTGCGCTCGTGGACATCGCGCTTCCCCTGCTCAACGGGCTCGATGCCTGCCGCCAGATCAAGAAGTCCACTCCCGAAGTCAAGTTGCTGGTGCTCACCATGCATGGCGAGCAGTATTTTGTCACGGAGGCGTTTCGCGCCGGAGTGTCCGGTTATGTGCTGAAGCAGTCTGTCGCGGAAGAGTTGGTGTTTGCGATCAAGGAAGTGCTGAAAGGGCGACTATACGTCTCCCCGAGTGTGGCGGAAAATCTGGTCGAGCAGGCGCTGAATCCTACTGAGCCCGGCCCGGCACGTGCCACGGCAACGAATGACCAGTTGAGTGCACGTCAGCGGGAAGTGCTTCAATTGATCGCGGAAGGCCAATCCACCAAGGAAATTGCCTCGACTCTGAACGTGTCCATCAAGACCGTCGAATTTCACAAGACCCGCATCATGAAGCAACTCGGCGTCCACAGCACCGCCGAACTCACCAAACATGCCATCACGATCGGCTTGATCGCGATGCCGCAGCAACCGACGGTCCCGGGGCCTCACGTCTGAGCGTTCAGGGATGTTGGTCGTCCAGCTTGGTGAGGCCCTGTGACAGGGCGAACCTCGTCAATTCCGCGGTGGTGCGGATGCCCAGGCGCCTCGTGATATTGCCTTTGTGGAATTCCACCGCCTTGGTCGACACCTGCATCGTGGCCGCAATCTCCTTCGTGGAAAACCCCTTCGTGAGAAGTTGCAACACCTCCTGTTGGCGCGGCGTCAGTTTGGAGGAGAATCCTTCCGGCTTCACCCACGGCGTTTCAATGGCATCCTGCACCTCCAGGGAGAGCTGCGGGGAGATATAGCGCTGATTCTTGAGGGCGGCATTCAGCGCCGACAGGAGCTCGGTGGAAGCCGACTGTTTGAGCACATAGCCGGAGGCGCCCAGTTCGAATGCCTGCGAAATGTAAAACGGTTCGCTCATCATCGTGACAAAAATCAGTTTCGCCCGGGGTACTGCGGCACGCAGCTGTTTCGTGACATCCAGGCCGTTCATGGTCGGCATGGAGATATCGAGCATGATGATATCGGGAGCCAGCCCCGGCGCGATGTTCAGAAGCTCTTGACCGTTTTCGGCCGTGCCGACGACTTCGAATTCCGGCTCGAGAAGTTGGCGATAGGCCTCCAACACGATGCTGTGGTCGTCGGCGATGACGATACGTGCTTTTGACACAGTATTCCTGCCTCCGTGCCTGCTTCGTTCCGATAGGCGGTTCAGAAACTACACCCCTGAACGGTCTCAGTTTAGCAGGCTCTCTTCGTCGTTACACCTGTAGCCGCCGGGAAGTCTCGACGACCTCCTGCGATTCCTCGGAACTTCATTCTCTCATACCACGTTACCACTGGTCGCGCTCCTAGGAAACTCCCCGGCATCGGTCCACGCCAGGGCATCACCTAGTGGGGGAGGAACCGGCTCGGTGATAGGGTGTCCTTCATCGTCGGACGACGTCAGGTGATGCATACGTGATGTAATGGAGGGACACATGAGGAAGATCGACCCGTATACAGCAAAATCCTACGATCTGTTCGGATTGTCAGGCATTTCAGATCACAGTCTCGCGGTTCATTTCGGGCTGTACGAAGGGTATGTCAAGGCGGCGAATTCGTTGCGAGCCCGCTTACATGAGATACTCAGCGACGGGACGGTGGATCAAGAAGAAATGCCGGCCTACTCCGAACTGACGAGGCGCCTGGGGTTTGAATATAACGGAATGATCCTGCACGAATATTACTTCGGCAATCTCAGACGAGGAGGAATGGATCGTCCGGCGGACGGGTCGCCGTTCGGCCAGGCAGTCGAGCGGACCTTCGGGAGTTATGATCGTTGGAAGACGGACTTTTGCAGTGTGGGCATGTTGCGAGGTGTGGGCTGGGCGATCTGCAATATCGATCCCTCCACCGGCCTTGTCTCCAACCATTGGGTCTCGCTGCATGAGCATGGAAATGTTGCCGGCTTCCTGCCGATCCTCGTCATGGATGTGTGGGAACATGCGTACTTGCTGGATTATCAACCGCAGGAGCGGAAGCAGTATATCGAGGCATTCTTCAGCAACATCTCTTGGAGCGCGGTAGAGGAGCGACTGCAGGCCGCCTGTTAGGCCCCGGTCGTCCCGCGATGAGGAGGTGACTATGAAACTGCTCGTCATCAGACCCGATCCAGATCCGCAACCGCCCGATCCGGCTCCTTTCCCCGGGCCGGACCCAGGCCCGTTTCCTCCGCAACCCTTTCCCCCTCCGATTCCGCCTCTGCCGACCAGGCCGCCCATTCCACAGCTCCTGGAACAGGAGTTCATGTGCCGGGACCCCGTCCCTGTGGTTTCGGAGATGGCCTAGAGACATCGCTAGTGGGCGGGAAGCACTGTGCGTGAGATGATACCACTTGTCACTGTGCTGAACGGCAGCATGCGCTCGAACAAACCGCCACGAGGAGGCACCGCATGGATTCCCATGAGAAGGTCATGACGATCCGTCGGTGGATCCATCCAGAGGAGCGGATCACGGTGGATTTTGAGGATGAGCGTGACTTGAATGCCGAAGTGATCGAGTGTGAAAGCCAAACCGTCACGCTCCTGCTCGAAACCGCATTCCCGCATTACAAACAGCACCTCACGCTTCCTTTAAGCATAGTCTCGATCGGTGAAGACAAAACGAAATACACCAGAAATCCGGATAAGCCGGTTGAGTATGGCAGACTTCGACTCACGGTGCATGAAGTTCGTCCGCAGGCGGTTTAGTGTGTGTGAGGAAAGAGGGAGGTCTGGAATGAAACACGAAGGTCCTAGAACAATGGAGGAGGCCAGGGCGAGACGAGACCGGTCCAGTTTATACCTGGAGTCCACGCTGGATGAGCAGTTGGGGTTGCTCCCGGGCGAGGCTCGGAAGGTGAAGAGTGCGATGAGCTCCGCGGTCACGGTCGCCTCTCCTAGGACCAGTCTGAAGGAGGCGATGTCGATGATGACCTCGCTTAACGTACCGGTCGTCGTGGTGTATGACGGCAGACGGCTGGTCGGAATGCTCACTGATCGAGACATCGGCTTGAACCGCCGAGTGCAGGAAGCCCCTCAAGATGCCCCCATTTCTGGATTCATGAGAACGTCTGTGCCCTGCTGTCTGGAAGATGATTTGCTGGCGGACGCGATTTCGGTCATGCACGGGTCGCAGTCGGACTGGTTACCGGTGATGAATCGCCACGAACAGCTGGTCGGAGTGCTTTCCGTCCACGCCTCTTCCCTCTAAATCCAACATCACCTCAAGTTGCCAGGGCAGTTGAACTCTCTCTCCAGGGTTCCTCCTAGTACGTCTCCGGGGCCATCTGCCTCTACTCTACGCACAGGCAAATTGAGATCCATGAGAGAGGAGAACAGGTCATGCCGTTTGATACAACCGGAAAACAAGTCGGTCTGTTTCTCTCGCTGGCCGCTTGCGCATTGGTGGTCGGTACCCAGTCGAAGGGCCTGCTTCAACCGGCCACCGACCCTGGTCCGGGCGTCGAGCCGGCCGCCGAGCTGGGGTTAGAGTCCGCTTTGCCCCATCTGCGTGTAGATCTTGCGGCCCCATAACAACCCGATGGTTCGCGAACATCATTGTTAGCCCGTGAAAGGAGTCGTTATGAAACCGGCCAAGCCCCAGGTGTCGATCATCAAGGATGTGCAAACAATCAGAGAACGCGCGCGTCAACATATCGAAGAGGGAGCGATGACGTTCGACTACAAAGCCGATCGGGAAACCGTCATCAAATTATTGAATGAAGCGCTGGCCACCGAAATCGTCTGCGTGCTGCGGTATAGACGGCACTATTTCATGGCAGAGGGCATGAACGCGGAAAGCGTGAAGTCTGAATTTCTGGCCCACGCAGGCGAGGAGCAGGCGCATGCGGATCAGCTGGCCGAGCGTATCGTCCAACTGGGCGGTGAACCGAACCTTTCACCGGAGGGCTTGGCCGACCGCAGCCATTCCGAATATATCGAGGGTGAGAATCTGGAAGACATGATCAAGGAGGATCTGGTAGCGGAGCGCATCGCGATCGAGAGTTATCGGGACGTGATCGCCTTCGTCGGCAGCGATGATCCGACCACGCGCAGGTTGCTGGAAGAAATTCTGATGAAAGAAGAAGAGCATGCCGAAGATCTGGTCAGTCTCCTGAAATGACCCGGTTTCCCACGACGGTTGCCTCGGTTCACCCTGTGATTGAAACGGAGACATGATGAAGGTATGGCCGGGCCGACCCTATCCGCTGGGAGCCACGTGGGACGGGGAGGGGGTCAATTTCGCTCTCTTTTCGGAGAATGCCACGTCGGTGGAGTTGTGCCTGTTCGATGGGCCGGATGCTTCGAAAGAATCCCACCGGATTCGGCTGGAGGAACGGACCAATCAAACCTGGCACGCCTACCTGCCGGAGGGTCGCCCCGGCCTCCATTACGGTTATCGTGTGGATGGGCCCTATGAGCCCGGCGCCGGGCATCGATTCAACCCCTCTAAGCTGCTGATCGATCCCTATGCCAAATCCATCGCCGACACGATCCGATTGTCCGATCGCATGTTCGGATATCGCATCGGCGACCCGGAGGGAGATCTGGCGAGGGACGATCGCGACAATGCCGACGAGAGTCCGAAGTGTGTGGTGATCGATCAAGCATTCAGCTGGGGAGGCGACCATCTGCTCCGTACACCCTGGTCGAAGACGGTCATCTACGAAGTGCATGTCAAAGGATTTACCGCTCGTCATCCGGATGTGCCGGAGCATTTGCGCGGTACCTACGCCGGACTCTCGACCCCGCCCGTCATCGAATATTTGCAGGGGCTGGGTGTGACAGCCGTCGAGCTTCTCCCGGTACACCATGCGGTGCAGGACAAACATTTGACCGACCAGGGACTCACGAACTATTGGGGGTATAACACCATCGGGTTCTTCGCGCCGGACATGCGGTATGCCCTGTCTCCGGTTCGAGGCCGGCATGTGCGTGAATTTAAGACGATGGTCAAGACGTTACACAGCGCCGGTATCGAGGTGATTCTTGACGTGGTCTATAACCACACCGCTGAGGGCAACCATCTCGGGCCGACGCTGTCGTTTCGCGGAATCGACAATGCCGCCTATTACAGGCTGATGGGCGACGATCCGCGTTACTACATGGATTACACCGGCTGTGGAAACAGCCTGAATGTGCGTCATCCGAGAACGCTGCAGTTGATTATGGACAGTTTGCGGTATTGGGTGCTGGACATGCATGTAGACGGGTTCCGGTTCGATCTGGCCTCCACGCTTGCCCGTGAACTGCATGAGGTGGATCGCCTCAGCGCCTTCTTCGATATCATTCACCAGGACCCGGTGCTGTCGCAGGTGAAGCTGATTGCCGAACCCTGGGATCTCGGGGCGGGCGGATACCAGGTCGGTAATTTCCCTGTCGGCTGGGCTGAATGGAACGGAAAGTACCGTGATGCGATCCGCCGGTATTGGAAGGGAGACGGAGGGCAGGTTGCCGAGCTGGCCTATCGGCTTTCCGGCAGCAGCGATCTCTACGAGATGAGCGGGCGACGCCCGTTTGCCAGCATCAACTTCATCACAGCGCATGACGGATTCAGCTTGCAGGATCTTGTGTCCTACAACGAAAAACATAATGAGGCCAACGGCGAGAATAACCAGGACGGCCATAACGACAATTTGAGCTGGAACTGCGGGGCGGAAGGACCGACTGAGGATCGGGACGTGCTGGAACTCCGTCGTCGCCAGAAACGCAACATGTTGGCCACTCTGCTCCTCTCGCAGGGGGTGCCGATGTTGTGCGGCGGTGATGAGATCGGCCGGACGCAGCTCGGGAACAATAATGCCTACTGTCAGGACAATGAAATCAGTTGGCACAACTGGGACCTCAGCCGGGAGAACCGGACCTTGCTGACGTTCGTCCGCCGGCTCATTGCCTTGCGGCAGGACCATCCGGTGTTTCGTCGCCGGCGTTTCTTTCAAGGGCGGCGGATCCACGGGTCCGACATCACAGACATTGTCTGGTTGCACTCGGACGGCAAAGAAATGGATGAGGCCGATTGGAATCAGGGGCACTTGAGAGCCATCGGCCTCGTCCTCGCCGGCGACGCCATCGAAGAAAAGGATGCACGAGGCAACGCCATCGTCGACGATACGGTTGTCTTACTCTTCAACGCCCATCATGAATCTATCCCATTTGTCCTGCCGGCATGCGATGAGCGCACCTCCTGGGTCCTGATGTTGGATACCTGCGATCCTACACCTCGTCGATCGAGCGCTGTATTCAAGGGCGGCGAGCCATACACCATCGAAGCCCGCTCCATGGCGATCCTTTGCCGGGAGTCTGTACACGGCGCGTGATCCTTCCGCACCCGGGCCGACTGCCCTTATTCACGAACAACGTCATGTCTATGTTTGTGCCGGCCGGCTGATCGGCCGAGCCGAGTGTGCTCGACCTCATCATCGTGCGAAGGAATAGATGAAGTACGTATATGCGGATGCGATCGTCCGGGGTAAGCCGCTGTAAAAACTAGGGGTATGTCCAGTCCTGGCCGGAAGCCCTGAGAGATATAACAAGCATGTACAGCATGGAGGCGCCGATGAAACATCTGAAATTCAAAGGAGTCAAGCAGACGGTCGTCGTCAGGACCGGTGAAGATGACGGCAGGAACACCGTCGTGCTTTACCGTGGCGGTAAGACCGGTTTGGCCTTCCGCACTCCGGACCACCGGGTGTTTCGAGAGGCCGCCCAGCAAAGTCGAGGCGGAGATGCGGCGATATCAGCGTCGCCTGCTTCCGCAGCGATGACATCACAACAAGGAGGATCGCGATGAATGCCGATCAATTCAAAGGAAAGTGGGTGCAGTTCAAAGGCGAAGTGAAAAAACAGTGGGGCAAGCTCACTGACGACGACCTGATGCAGGTCGAAGGCGATTACGACAAATTTGTCGGGCGGGTCCAGGAACGCTACGGCGACAAGAAGGAAGAAGTGGTGAAATGGGCCGACGACTGGTACGCGCAACAGGGCAAGCCGCGCACCGAAGGACGCCAGGCTCAACCCCAGCGTTGACGGTGGGCCTGTCTTCTGAGTATCAGATCAATCATAACAAGCATAACAAGGAGCATTCGAGATGAAAAAAATTATTGCAATGGCGTTGATGTCCGGAGTCCTGGCGAGTCCCGCCTGGGCATTGTTCGAAACCAACAAGCAGTTGGCCTCCACTGCGACGGTCACGCTTGAAGACGCCGTCCGGCACGCGTTGAAGGCGGTGCCGGGTAAGGCTGTCGAAGCGGAGATCGGAAAGGAAGACGGCCGAACCGTCTACGAAGTGGAGATCGTCGACGCCAACAACAAGACGCAGAAGGTGTATGTCGATGCGCAGAGTGGTCAAACGAAAATCGATCACTAGATGGAGACGGGCGTGCCGGCCGCGCAGGCCGGCGCGCGCCACGCGATGTAGCGGAGGAGAGAGGCCATGAAACTCAGGATGAGGCTGCTTTCGATGACTCTGACAGGCATGGTCCTGACATCGGGTCTGAGCCAGGCCGGCGACCGATCCTTCGGCAGCACACATGGGGCTGACGAACACCCGGGCACTGTCACGGTGGCAGTCAACCAGGACCAGTTACAAGGAAAATGGAAACAGTTCAAGGGGGAATTGAAGCAGAAGTGGGGTGACTTTACCGACGACGATCTGCTGGCGATCGAAGGGAGCGTCGATAAGCTGGAAGGTAAGATCCAGGAGCGATACGGCGACCGGCGCGAGGATGTCAAGCGCTGGGTCGATGAATGGTTCGACACCCACGGCACTCAACGAGAGCAAACGTCCTCATGATGCCCTACACGACACATTCAGAGAGGAGTGAACAATGAAAACAGTTTCCCCTTCGATACTCATGCTCGTATTGGGGTTGACGCTTGCGGTCGGGAGCATGGCCGCCCCCACGGGTGCGCAGGCTGCGGACGATAAAGGGCTGTTTGAGCAAATCGATATCGGGCTGCTCTCCATCGGTGGTCGCGCCACCTATGTCGATCCTAAGGACGGGTCGAGCCGCTGGTTCGGAGGCGGGCAGGTGCGGCTCCACCCGTCCCGGTACTTCGCATTTGAAGGTTCGGTGGATTATCGCAGGAATGATATCGGCGACACACGGGTGCACAGCTATCCGGTGATGGTGTCGGCGTTGATCTATCCCCTGGGTACCACAAGGCTGGCTCCGTTTCTGTTGGGCGGTGGCGGCTGGCACTACACGACGGTGAAAGGACCGGGCGGGTTCGACGACACGCAGAACCGGTTCGGCGCGCATGCCGGTGGCGGTCTGCAATTCTTCTTCAATAAGCACGTCTCGATCGATAGCACCTATCGCTACATCTGGCTGGAAAAGATTGAGTCTCGAGACCAGAACATCGTGGACAAGAAGTTCCAGGACAATGGTCACATGGTCACGGTCGGCCTCAACTTCCATTTCTAGGGTGTGGCTATGGTTCGATCTGTGATTCTGGATAACAGGCGGAGACGGTCTGGATCGGGCATGACTCTGAGAGGAGTCCGAAGGGAATGATCCCTCCATGGAAGGTGGTGCTCCTCGCGTGTGTGACCTGCGCGTTCGTTGCGGCGGGGGCGGCCGCCGCCGGCTCCGATGAGTATATCGCGGGCTATGCGGCCGCTACCCTGGAGCACGAGTTTCACCTTTCTGGAGCGGTGATAGAAGTAGACCGTGGCGCCGTCACCGTACAGGTCAAACGATTGGGAGGAGAAGACCCTGCCAAGATCGTCAGAGCGTTAGAGCAGATACCCGGCGTGGTGAGGGCCGATGTTCAGGCGGGGAAAGAGCCGGTGCCGTCGTCGGGGGGCACCGCAGCGCGGGCGGTGACGCCGGAAGCAGAATCAAAGTTCCTGCCGCGGGGATTGCTCGTGGATCCCCTGCACGCGGACCTGAGGTGGCCACACTTCGGCGCGGCCTATCACAATCTTTCATCCGGGAAGGAATTTGCCAGCGCGTTCGGTGAATCGTTTGCCTTCTACCGGAACGCCGCTCCGTTCGACGGACAATGGGAATTGGGGATGCAGGCGGGGGTGTTCGGCGTCTTCGATACGGAGAAACGGTCCATCGATTTGATCAATGCCGACTATATGGTCGGGTTATTGGCCAGTTATCGCGCGGATAAACTCTCCGGGTTCTTCCGGGTTCGTCACCAGAGTTCGCATTTAGGCGATGAGTTTCTCCTCAACAATGCCCAGGTCGCCAGAATCAATCTGAGTTATGAAGAGATCGATCTCAAGGTGTCGTATGACCTGACGACATGGCTGAGAGTCTACGGTGGGGTCGGTACCATCGTCAGAAAGGATCCCAGCACCCTCGGCCGGGAAACGAGCCAGGGAGGAGTCGAGTTCAAGAGTCCCTGGTTGTTCTTCGGCGGCAAGGTGCGGCCGGTCGTCTATGCGGATTTTCAAGCCAACGCTCGCACGAATTGGAATGTCGCCCAATCGATCATGGGAGGGTTGCAGTTTGAGAATGCCCGGATCGGCGATAGAAAGCTCCAGGTCTTAGCCGAATACTTTTCCGGCCCCAGTCCGGACGGACAACTGTTCACACAAAAAGTCGAATGGATCGGAATGGGAGTCCATCTCTGGTTCTGATCCAAGCCTGCGATGAGCGGCCCGTTTTTCTGATGAGAGGACCGGCGGTAGAAACGTATCGAGCTGTGCCGCTCGCCTTCTCGGTGGGACCCGTGGTGCTTATGGGTGTTCGTTCGGTTCCGCAACTCCGTCATGAAAGACGGCCTCGGTCGTCTGGAAGGAGGTCATGATGCCAGATCCCGCCAGTGGACAGAAATCCTGTGCGCATCCCGGATGTTCCTGCCCTGCTGAGAAGGGGCGGGAGTTTTGTTCCGACGCCTGCCGCAGCTCGTCGGCTCCCAGCGGAGCCTGTGCCTGCGGGCACAAGGGCTGCGTCACGAAGCATCCATTGCATTCATAGTGGTTCCATGCGGTGCAAGCGTATCGTCCACCATTTCAGATGAGGTGCCATCATGTTGAGCTGGGCTGTGACATTTTTAGTCATCGGGCTGATCGCGGGGGTATTGGGAGTGAGCGGTGTGGCGGGGACCGCGACCCATATCGCCTATGTGCTGTTTGTCGTATTTCTGATTCTGGCGGTGATCGGCATGGTGATGGGCAAGCGCCCTCCCGCCGTCTAAAGGCCGCTCCTACTTTCTCGTGCGAACTGTGCGCACGATTGCTTCATAGAGCTGGCCGGCGGCGCGTTCTTTTGTCACAAAGACCGCCGCCCCGGCCCTGGTCATGGCCTCTTCAACATGGCGTTCGTTCTGAACCGACAATCCGATCACGACGATGTCGGGTTGCGCTGCGACGATGCGGCGGGTCGCTTCAATCCCGTCGATCCGCGGCATATTCACATCCATCACCACGACATCCGGCTTCAGCGCCGCGGCGATGCTGATCGCCGACTCGCCGTCACCCGCTTCGCCGATGACCTCCAGGTCCTCGTAGTTATCCAGCACGCTTCGGAGGCCTTGTCGAACCATTCCGTGGTCATCGACGAGGAGGATGCGAAGCCGTTCGGAAGGATGGA
>JACCEA011346585.1_pt1 | contig 12405 bp, 22 predicted proteins | sample 7449851 | NCBI WGS metagenome assembly JACCEA01 (sample SAMN15323453, study PRJNA562643) | freshwater metagenome | isolation source: river surface water | place: USA:Blue River Watershed | collected 2017-08-18 | reverse complement strand
GTGATGAATATACTCACATAATATTTAGGATTGAAAGGGATTTAATGAATTATCTTGATTGGTTTAACGGTTTGTTTAATTTTGTATTTTTTATGATTGGTGTTTGGACGGCAATTTCATGGATGCATAAGCAAATCTACATCTTTAAAAAGGCACAAAAATTAAAAGCAGAGGTAAAAGAAACTGGCACGAAAATAAACATGCTTGAAGCGTTTTGGGTTGTGTCTGATTATATTGAACCCGTGAAATTCACAGAAGTAAAATTCAAATGGGAGGATACCCAATGACCGCCGAGACGTGGATTGAGGAATTTAAAAACAACAATGACATTTCATCAATGTCTATTGACAAAATTTTAAGAGAGGCGTATTATTCTTCTCCTGAGTCATCTGATACTTTTTTATATGCTCTTAGATTCAAGGATACCAAAGAACTTATTGGGGTGTCAACCGAATTTGGAATGTATATGGGGGAGTGTTTCTCCTTGGATTATTTACCATCATCAACAGGTTTGTGGGTTACGACAAACTATAATGTTGCCGAAAATGCAATGAACTCGGCAGGAGATTGGTCTCGTACAACATATTTCACGCCCGTTAATAGGTTTGTTGGTCAACTTGAAATAGTTAAAATTGGCGTGGTAAAATAGGGGAATATATGAAAATCATTGAATTGTTGAGAGACTCATTATATAAAGTCAGAAAAACACGAGACCCAAAAATGGTTGGTTTTGTTTCCTTGGTCGTATCTGAGTGTGAGTATGTTGGTAAAAAAGACAACAGAGAACCAACCAATGATGAGTGCTTAAAAGTATTGAAGAAAATCAAGGCGGGTATTGATGAGTGTATCAAAGTCGAAAAAGACCAAGGAAAAATAATTGGTTATGTAAAAGAGTCATCGTGGGTTAGTGATATTATTGAGCAGTTTACACCTGAACAACTAACACAGAATGACATCGAAACTGTTATTAAGGTATTTTTGGGGAATAACAAAGAGGGTAGTATTGGAGACTTGATGAAGCATTTTTCATCAAAATTTGAAAAGGGGACATATGAACCCCGATTAGTGAGCGAGACTTTCAAGAGACTCACATTAGTTTAAATTGTAACAGCATATTTTAATCAAACAATTTAGGAGTAAATTATGAACACATTTGTGGATTCAATCAAAGAATCAAACAAGACAAAAACAACCAATGGCATGAAAGCAAAGGTTTCAACTAAAAACGCTTGTGTCGATTTGTTTTTCAAAGCGGGCGCGATGCGAGGACAAAATATCATTCCTTGTTTTACGCAAGCACTTAATGAAGACAAAGAGATTGCTTTGAAAATTGCCATGTGGTTACGTGACGTGCGTGGTGGTGCTGGTGAGCGTCAGTTGTTCCGAGACATTTTAAATTACCTTGAAATTAATGATAAAGAATCTGCTAAGTTGTTGGTTAAGAAAATTCCAGAAATTGGACGATGGGATGATGGTATTGTATTACAGACAACCGAACTGAAACAAATGTTTATGGGAATGGTTAAGGATGCCTTGAACAACCAAAATGCCCTGTGCGCGAAGTGGATGCCACGAAAAGGTGCATTTGCTGTCGAGTTGCGAGAGTACCTTAACTACACACCAAAATTTTATCGCAAAACGCTTGTGAACCTGTCAAAAACAGTCGAGCAACAAATGTGCGCAAACCAATGGGAAGATATTGACTTTGGTAAAGTACCATCCCTGTCACATATTCGCAACCGCCTTGCGTTTAAACGCCATACCCCAATAAAATACGCGGACTATGCACAATCTCTTACAGGAGAGAACCCAACAGGTAAAATCAATGCGGGTGCAATTTATCCACATGATATTGTATCACGTCTAAAATATGAGTCGGATGAAGTTTCAATTTCAACATTGACTTCACAATGGGATGCTCTTCCAAATTTCATTAATGATTCAAAGATTTTACCAATTGTTGATGTGAGTGGTTCGATGGAATGTTCTCTTGGAAACACGATGTCACGAACAACTTGTATGGATGTTGCTGTGTCGCTTGGTTTGTATGTATCCCAAAAACAACAAAGTGCATTTAAAGATGTTGTTATGACATTTAGTGAAACACCTAATCTCGTTAAGTTATCGGGGGGATTAAAACAAAAACTTGACAAGATTTATACATTGGATTGGGGGATGAACACAAACATCGAAAAGACGTTTAAGGTGCTTTTGGAATTTGCGACAAACAACAAAGTTAAACAGAAAGATATGCCTGAATATCTGTTGATAATGTCAGATATGCAATTTGACCAATGTGTCAGTGATAATAATGTCGGTGTGTTTAAGATGGTTGAGGAAAAATATAAAAATCATGGATATACATTGCCCAAAATTGTCTTTTGGAATTTACGTGCGTGCGATAACGTACCTGTCAAATTCGACAAGTTGAGCACTGCTTTGGTTAGTGGGTTTTCACCCTCAATCCTGCAAGCGGTGTTATCCGATACTCTTGATAGTTTCAGTCCGATTTCGGTTATGATGGAAACTTTATCTAACCCACGATATGAGGTTTAAAAATGGATGACACTATGAAAAATGAATATGAAGATGAGGAAAATCAATGAATATTTTACTAATTTTGTTTATTGCTATCAATATAATTACGTCTGTTTTGATGATATGGGTTATGACGGGAATATTCATAGACTGGTATAATGCAAAACGACCATTTAGATGGGCAGATTTTTTGTTCGGTATTTTCTTATGTCTGCCGTTAGTATCTCTTCTGTATATTGTTTTGTTATTAACGGATGGTGACTTATAAACAACACATCAAACAAAATGCTTGACTACGCCCAATCGTTTTGATAAAATACTCATGCAAGTTAAGTCATGGGTATTTTTATATAGTATGAGGAGAATAAAATGGGTATTGATTTTTGTGATGGTATTCCGATAACGTCCACCAATACAGTTAAAAAACGTGGTTGTCATCATATATCATTTAACAAATCATCACGGGGATATGGTTGTCCGACAACTGCTCTTGTTATTAATGGACGAGTTTTTATTATCCTCTGTGGGAATCACTATGATAATCTAAATAACGCTTTGGCGGATGGTATAGAATCCGCGTGGGATTATGTTGTTAAAAACGCAAAAAACCTACACGATATGAGCGAACATAATCAAGTGTTGGGTTTAGAAACAGACCTATTTGGATTACGCAAAACCACAGTTGACTACTTATCTGATGAAGCACTAAACAATTTATATCACGCTGTTACAAATAATGCTTGACTTATTAAACACGAATCTGTATAATTAAATTGTTCGGTGATGTATTTTCTTGGAGATTATTATGAAATTTTTGGCGTATTTATTTGTTGGTTCGTCTTTACTTCTATATTTGTTTATGTGTGCGCTTGATAAAATCGGCATGTACTTTTTCAACATTTCAACATTTGGATTATATCTATCATGAGCAAAGAAAAATTTGACGTAACCAATCAACAACACCGTAACATTGCTAAGACGTATCTGTCTAATGCGGTTGTTCAAAAGAACCCAACTTGGAATATTCCATCTTTAGGATATTCGTCATGCCCATTCGTTGTTTCAAAACCATACTTCAACATTGATGTAGAGTTGAGAACAGAGTATCTAAAATATTGCTTGGAAAATTATGCTTAATCCACATCAAATGCTAATTAACCCCGACACAATTTATGAAATGTTGTTGGATGGTTCACTAAAAAAAGATTATCCCGAAATATTTAATTTGTTTGGTATACCACAAAACCCAACATATCACCCTGAAATTGACTGTGGTGTCCATACTGTTATGGCACTGAAACAAGCATGTAGATATTTCGGATACCGAACATTGATTGCTGTTGCAATTTTATGCCATGATTTTGGTAAAGCAACCACACCAAAGGACATTTTACCAAAACATATTGGTCACGAAGTTCGTGGTGTAGCAATCGCCAAGCATTTTTTAGAACGGGTGGATTACTCACTTACGAAGACACAGAAAGATTTTGTTCTCATGTTTGTCGAGCACCATACCCGATTATATGGGTATATTCAGTCAAATGTAGGAACTATTGTAAATACCCTCGTAATATTTAACTCGACTGGATATTTCAATGAAGCAGTTTATGCGGGTTGGTGTGATAAAATGGGTAGGGGTTGGGATGACCAAAGTTATCCAAACGTAGAAACTAAAAACCTTAAAATGCTGGAGTTTTGGAAAGCAATAAACATCGAGTATATTAAATTGACCGAGACAGCAGAATATCGGAAAACTCAAGGTCTGGCACGCCATAATTTTCTGTGCAATAAAATGGCAAGTTGTATTAAAACAACACGGGAAAGATATTCTTGATATATTTTTAAAAACGTGTATAATGGTTAATGTAGTGATTGAGTTGTTTTTATTTTGAATTTTTTGAGGAGTTTACCATGTTAGAAAATTACGTTGTTATCGATGCCCCTATTACCTTATTGGATGACACTTTGTCTTCGCTGAAAGCACAGGGTCTTAAAGTTAAAGTTCGTTATTTCAATGATGCTGATTTCGGAAAACGAAAAGCATTCAAAACAGAAAACGGACGCATCAAGTTGAAAACAAAAGAATACTCAACTGTTCGCGCAACAAAAGCACAAGCAAAAACGTTTTCTGTGAAAGTTGTATAATGATTAATATATATGACCCAACGAGTTTGAAAGACCTTGTTGGGTCTTATCTTAAAAAAGACCTGATTGTGATGAAGCAATCAGTCCAATACCCACACTTGAGTGTTGTTAAATACAAACGAAAAGTGTTTTTCGATAATTTATGGGACGATTTTCTTGTTGAATGTCGCGGTCTTGTTATAGATGCTAACTACAATGTAGTTGTTAATCCAATGACTAAGATATTCAACTATGGTGAAAATGGGCGGTATCCAAACATATCCAACGATGATTTAATATTTGCCTATCGAAAATTCAATGGGTTTTTGGGGTGTGTAACCAACCACGATAAGTACGGTCTTTTGTTTTCCACCACGGGTTCTTTAGATTCGGAATATGCTGATATGTTGAAAACCACATTTAATGAAACTAATAGTGCATTTTTTGACCATATTAAACACAGTCCATCTAACATTACCTATTACTTTGAAGTATGTCATCCAAATGACCCACATATCATTAAAGAGAACTTTGGGTGTCATTTTCTTGGTTCTCGGTATGGAGATTCGTATCGGGCAAACAAAGAGTTATTGCAAGTCACCACACTCAATGATATTTTCAAAAGCAAGGAAAACATAGAGGGTTGGGTATGTGAGACTGTGGGAGGGGAAAGATTTAAAATCAAAACCCCATATTATTTAACAACTAAATTCTTTGCGCGGGCAAATCAGACAAAACTTATTCATCTGTTGAAACAAAAAGATTTTACTCTTGGTGCTTTCATTGAAAATTTTGATGAGGACTTCTGTGAGATTTTTGAAATCATACAAGAACATAAAGATGATTTCGTTGTAGCAGACGAACAATCGAGAATTGAAATTATCCGAAACGGATTAGAGGAACGGAATGAAAAAGTTTATAACGTCATATTATCTAACACATGATAACGGCGAAAAATATAAATTTGGTTCGCATATTTTCGCCATTGACCAAGAAGGGGCGGAGCATTTTGCCGACATTAGGGGTCTTGGTGAAGTGATTGATGGTTGGTCTGGGGATGTGAATATTGTGGATGGGAAATTCGTTCATAATATATTAACGGTTTCAGATATGTTCGATAGAAACTTTGAACCCGCGAGAGTATTACACGGCATGGTGTGGTTGGCAAATATCAACAAAGATATAGGGCAACTGGGTGATTTGGGTTTGTTGCATGAATTGACCCATTTTTATTCGGGAACAACTCAACCACATCATAAATCAAAGGACGAGTTGTATAGACTCATCAAAGATTATGAGGAAAGAACTTGTGGGTATCTTCCTGAATATTACAAACTTTATCGAGAATAATGATTCGGACAAAAATTTTAGTAAGTGTTGATATTAAAGATGTTGGTTACACCCACAATGACATTTCATTTTGGGGTAGGTCAAGACTCCAATTCACAAACAATAAATAAAAATCTATCTTTTAAAAAGGACTTATATGAATAAAATTAAAATTCTAATGGCATCTTTTATGTTGCTATTTTCAGTACAGGCAATCTCCCAACCAAAAAACGCAACAGCATCGTGGTATGGTGGTAGTTTTCATGGAAAGAAAACTGCATCGGGGGAGGTTTTCAATATGAACGCAATGACCACGGCGCATAATTCTTTGCCATTTGGTACTGTGGTTAAAGTATCATATAAAGGAAAATCTGTTAATGTTCGCGTTAATGACACGGGCGGATTTGCAAAGTATGGTAGACAGTTTGATTTGTCGCGTGGTGCGGCGCGTGCCATTGGTTGCCTTGGTGTATGTAAAATACAATATGAAATTGTGTCAATGGGTGGTCGAAAGAGAAAAAACACACCACAAACTCAATAAAACAAAAGTGTATCTTAAATGATACACTTTTTTATTTTGTACTATTTTAGTCGCGTTATGTGTTATAATTGCAAATATAAAATAAAACGGTAATAAAATGAAATTAGATTCCAAACTTCAAAAAATATGGTTTACATCAGATTTACATCTATTCCATAAGAACATTTTAAAATTTAACCCAAACACACGTTCAGGCGAAAATGAGTTTGAAATGTCATCAATACTCATCCATAACTACAATAGTGTTGTTGGTGAAAATGACATTGTTTTTATGCTTGGTGATATATCATTTGGCAAATTGGAGAATACCTTATATGCCACAAGTTTATTGAACGGTAAAAAACATTTAGTGCTCGGAAACCATGATAATATTATAATGAATAATAAGGACAAGTTTTCTGATGTATTTGAAACTATACAACAATACCGTCACATATATGTGAATGACCAAAAAATAGTCCTGATGCACTATCCAATTGAAAGTTGGGATGGTCAACACTATGGGTCATTTCACCTACATGGGCATTGTCATGGAACAATTAAACAAGCAAAAAATCTTAGACGGTTAGATGTTGGGGTTGACAACCGAACCGATAATCTTATGATACCTTTTTCATTTGAATACGTTTTTGAAACGCTTTCGGCGAAATCTTTTAAACACCAAGAGGAGAAACAATGAGTGGATTTTTTATTTTAGACAGCGAGACCCTTGGGTTAAGAGACGAGTCTGTTTTATTGTCATTGGCAATATGTTTTGTTGATTTGGAATTTGCAATGAAATCAACACCAACTGATTTATACAACTTTGTCATTAAAAATTCAAAGTTTATCAAGTTCGATTTAACAGAACAGAAGAATGAATATAACCGATGGGTATCTAAGGATACACTCGAATGGTGGTCAAAGATTGATAAAGATATTCAGAAAATGTCATTAATTCCGTCTGGTAAGGATTTAAGCGCGAAAGATGGATTAAATGAACTTGGTAATTACGTCAAATCAATTAATGGTGGTTACAACTATCCGATTTATCAACGGGGTTATTTGGATGGTTCAATTATTATTGGACTTTCGGATTCGGTTGATGTAAAATGTCCTATAAACCCATTTCGGTTTAGGGACGTAAGAACCATCATTGATGTACTGTATGGGTCAACTGATGGATATTGTGATGTCGATGGGTTTGATAAAAGCATAGTTAAGAAGCACGACCCAATACATGATATTGCTAAAGATGCTATAATGATTATTCACGGCAAACACAAGGATGATACAGATGACAAATATACAAAAGGGAATTGGGGAAGTTGAGGAAATCATTGCACGTTTTCTTCAAACGACAAACGAACAACAAAGAAAAGACCTATTGGTTTTGAAATCGGCATTATATTCGCTGAAAGTCAAAGAAAGTCTTCGATTGGATAGAGAGAGGTATCTATGAACAATAAAACAGAAAAAGAACTTTCCGATGAATTATTTGAAAAAGTATCATCTTTATGTTCAATTAATTTACTCAAAAGGTCTGGTGTATTTAAACGAGAGGTTGATACCCTGATGCGCGTGGCACGGAGAATATCTCTTAGGGCAAGCAACCCATATTATGTGGAGGACGACAAATGAGCGATGGAGGTAAGGGGTCAACACCAAGACCATTCGATGTTGACTATGATACTTTTTCAAATAATTGGGATAAGATTTTTGGAAAAGACAAAAAGAAAAATGATGTAGAATTACAAAAACTTGAACAAGATAAAATGGATATAGAAGAAGATGAAAATTGATATTATTTCGGACTTACACCTAAACCACCTGCCTGAAGTCGATGAAGTACAGACGATGTTTTCGAATGGTGACTTATTAATTGTTGCGGGTGATTTGGTGAATACTTATAAAGGATTTTGGAACACAGGAACAGAATTTTTGACTGTTGCAAAGGGTCATTATAAAGAGGTTTTATATATTCTCGGAAACCATGAGTTCTATGACTACGAACCGACAACCATTAAAAACATTGCCGATGCAATTTCTGATTGGTGTTACGAAAATTCAATTCATTTTATGTGTGAACCGACAACTATGAATATTCAAGGGAAAACATTTTTCGGTGGCACTATGTGGGGGGATTGCCACCAACCAGAATTTATCCCCGTGATTAGAGCAATGGTGAATGATTTTCGTTATATTTACACCGACAACAAAACAGTATTCACGCCGAACGATTCAATTGACCTCAACAGAAAATTCAGAGAAAAATTATTGGAAGCAAAAGCAGATGTAGTTGTAACACACTTTGCACCAACCAGACAATCAATCTCGGACAGATTTGATAGGTCTCTAATATATTCCTATTTTGCCAATGATGGTATTGAAAGGTTCATCGAAACTTCGGAAATCAAATTGTGGGTGCATGGACATACACACGACACCTTTGATTATATTATTGGCGACACAAGGATTGTTTGTAACCCCAAGGGGAATGTTGGCGAAAATAGGGATATAAAAATATTACAGGTGGAAATATGATATATGAATTTAAATGCAACGACTGTATAAAAACATTTGAGCGCATATTGAGAATATCCGATAGGGATACCAACCAAAAGTGCGATTGCGGTTCAAATAACACTGAGCGTGTTATAAGTGCTCCTGTGTATATGGACGAAAACACTGATTTTGGTAGTCCAAACAAAAACGCAACGAGAAAAGCACTCGAACGAATCCATAAGGAAACAGCGGGTTCAAACCTAAACAAATCAATGGACATTTAAATGAATACACAAAAAATTGACGAATCCGCATTTGCTAACCAATATGTTAGCAACGAGTATGATTTATATCTTAGTGAGGAGATTGGTTCAGATGTAGATTACCGTTCGTGGTTTAATATCCTCAAAAACGCAAATCAAAGTGACCGAGTAATTATCCATATCAATTGTTATGGTGGTAATGTCAGAACAGCAGACCAAATTGTAACCTTTATGAAGTCGTGCCCTGCTCATATTGAGTGTAGAATGGAGGGTATGTGTTTTTCTGCGGCAACTATGATATTCCTCGCAGGGGATTCGTTTATAGTATCTGAATCTTCAACCATGATGATTCACGCATACTCTATAGGATACGGTTCAAATAAACGACATGAGGTGAAGATTGCAACAAAACACCAAATGAAATCTCTTGACAAAAAATTCAAAAAAGATTATGATGGTTTTTTATCCAAAAAAGAAATTAAGCGTATGTTAAAGGGTGTTGATTTATGGTTATCCCCCGAAGAAGTTATTGACCGATTAAACAAGCGCGAGGAAAAGAGAAAAGACAAATGATGATATTTAATATCAATGGCATTTACTACAGAAACCCAGTTTTAATTAAGGACGAAAATGATTACCCAAAAGAAAATTGTTGAACTCGCGCATCTTCGTGAATATGGCGAATTGTCGGAAAACAAAAAAGAACTACTCACAGAAAAACACAAACTCGATAAATTTTTCGCTAAATTCAATCGTCTGTATGATATATCAATTGAAACAGACGAGAAAATTAAAACTGCTTATCATACGAACTTTAACAAGTATGTCGAAATCAACTCAAAAATAAAAACAATTTCATATTATTTAAAGGGCAACGAATGAATTTTTTTACATCCCCAACCGAATTTTCAAAACACATTGAAGAAATTGTAAGAGATACTAAATTGACGTATATGGAAGCAGTCCTTAAATATTGCTCTGATAATTTTCTTGAACCCGATGATATTAAAAAGATGCTATCAAAACCTCTCATCGAAAAAATTAAAAACGATATGGTTGCCGATAACATGATACCTAAACCAGATTCTATGGATTGTATATAATGGATGGATTTAGTGTTTTTAAAATTTTTGTTGCTCTAAAGACACACTTTGAATCTAAAACATATGATGTGTTCAAATATAACGGCAAAACCAAAAACCAAAAATTTGAACACTATCTCAAAAGAAAAGACTATCCAATTTTTGAGCGTCTTGGAAAAACATTTAAATCATCTAATGAGGTGGTTACTTTTTTCGTTTCAAATTTCGCATTTGGGAATATGCAGGTTTTATACTCAGATGAGTCTTTTGATAATCAGAAAAAATGGTTAAGAGAAACCCAATCAATATCTAAAATATTTGAAGATGACTTGGATATGATTTTTTCGTGTCATGGAAAAAATCTTGAGCAAATATTCGTGGTTGGGTCAGGAGAACCAATACTAATCAAATATCTTTTAAGGCATGAAATATCTTTTTTTACTGTAGTTATCCTGTGTGCTGAATTTAATGTCATCAAAAAATACGGTTGGGATGATATGTTGCTTTGGTCTGAATTATCATTAAGGATAAAAAAGACAATCCCATTTGTCCAATACAATACAAAAAGAATAACCGAAATTTTGAATAATAAATATTTGGAATTTTGATTTAATTAAATGGGTTAAAATATCACTATATTATGAATTGTGTGAAAATACTACGACATATTACGAATAGGAAAATATATGGATATTAAAACATTACGAGAAATGAAGAAAACATCTGACATCGGTAGGTTGACTGACGCATTTGAAAAAATGTCATCAAAATCTTATGATGATGAACGAATTTGGAAACCCACACAGGATAAAGCAGGTAACGCTTATGCTATTATTCGATTTTTGCCTGCAATTGGCAACGATGATTTACCGTTCGTAAAGATTTTTTCACATGGGTTTCAAAACAAAGATAACGGACAGTGGTATATTGAAAATTCGTTGACTACAATCGGCGAGGATGACCCCTTGTCTGAATACAACACCGAACTGTGGAATACGGGTATCGAAGCAAACAAAGATATTGCCCGAAAACAAAAACGAAAACTGAACTACTACTCAAATATTTTGGTCGTATCAGACCCATCAAACCCAGAAAATGACGGTAAAGTATTCTTGTTTCGCTACGGCACAAAAATCTTCGATAAAATCATGGATATGGCACAACCGCTTGGTTCGGAAGAACCCGTTGATGTGTTCGATTATTGGAATGGTGCAAACTTTAAACTTCGTATGAAAAAGGTTGATAACTTTCCTAATTATGACTCATCTGTTTTTGCAGACCCATCACCAATTGGTACAGATGAAGAAATTTTGGAAATTGCAAAACAACAACATTCCTTGAATGAGTTGATTGACCCCAAAAACTTCAAGTCATACGATGAACTCAAAAAACGTTTGGATATTGTTTTGGGTCGAGGAAAAGCAAAATCTGCTCGCAATGATGACGATGATGTGCCATTTGAAACTTCACCCGAACCACGACAAGAAGTTTCAGAAGTTATCAATAAAAAAGTAGTTGAAAAAACCAACGTAGATGATGATGACGACACTTGGTTGAACGAATTAAAACGACAAGCAATGCAACAAGATGATTAATTGCTGATTTATGTTGTATTTTTAAAACACACTATTATAATAGTGTGTTTTTTTTATTTTTACGTGGTATAATTCTCGTATAGGAGGTATTAATTATGTCAGAAATTCCCGTGGGCATTATACACACATATTATAAACGGAAACCCCGTTGTGTGAATACGAGTGCCTTTTTAAGCATCCCTGATTTGGTATACGTGCATCATGAGGTGTTGAGTCAACTAACAGATGTAGAAAAAACACCACAGGGTCTTACATTTGACAATGATGTTATAATATCCCATAATACTAAAATGCACGAAACAATAAACTCAACAGATGAAGCACCAAGACAAATATTCGAGTTTGATAGGGTGATGGGCAAATCAAAAAATGACGAAGTTTTCGGAACGGTAGTATACTCAAATATTATTGCCTGTTTTCTTGTTTATCTTGATAACAATACCATTATG
>JACCEA010403653.1_pt1 | contig 12407 bp, 10 predicted proteins | sample 7449851 | NCBI WGS metagenome assembly JACCEA01 (sample SAMN15323453, study PRJNA562643) | freshwater metagenome | isolation source: river surface water | place: USA:Blue River Watershed | collected 2017-08-18 | reverse complement strand
GACCTTCTAAAGATACCGGTATCTTGAAAACGGTCTTTGCAGGGTCGAGACCCAGTTCCAATTGACGAACTGCTTCTGCAACTACTTCTTCAGCAGTATTGCCCAATGCCTCAATCTGGAGGATGGGGACAATCTTAGAGAGTTTTACGATCGTACCGTCAATGTCGGTGATGCCCTCACGTTGCATGAATGTGGGGGTTGTTGTAAGTCCCGTAAGGAAACCAAGCTTAAATCCTTCTTCGATCTCTTTAAGGTTGGCTGAGTCTAAATATAATTCCATTTTCTATTTGTGTTTCGATTGCGATGTAAGATAGTCTGTTTTCGAGAGTTTAGGGAATTTGAGTTTTGCCGATCAATGAGGCAATTATTAAGCGGTGCGGTATTTTCTTGTTACAGCATGGATCTCGATGAGGGGTTTCAGGAACTCCTCAAGCGCATACACACTCAGCTGGCTTGCCGCATCACAAAGCGCTTTTTCAGGCTCCGGATGCGTCTCGATAAAGATGCCATCTACACCGGATGCAACACCTGCACGGCTAAGGACCGGAAGGAACTCGCGAGCACCTCCCTTGGCATCAGCACTTGGTATGCCGTATTTTCGGATAGAGTGTGTGATGTCGAACACCACCGGGTAGCCGAGATTAGACAGGTGATAGAAACTTCGGGGATCAACAACCAGGTCGTTATAGCCCATGGTATAACCACGTTCTGTGAGGATGATCTGGTCGTTGCCTGCAGCTACACACTTACCTACGGGGTGCTTCATATTGTCGGGAGCAAGGAACTGACCATGCTTGATGTTAACCACTTTGCCCGTTTTGGCTGCGGCGACCATGAGGCCAGACTGCATACATAGGTAGGCGGGTATCTGCAATACGTCACATACTTCAGCCACCGGAGCAGCGTGATCGGGGTAATGTATATCGGTAAGCAGCGTGAAGCCAAATTGTTCTTTTACTTTCGCAAGGATAGCAAGGCCTTTATCCAGCCCCGGGCCGTCATAATAACTCAGGCTGCTCCTGTTGTCTTTCAGGAATGACGACTTGTAAATGACAGGGATGTTCATTTTTGCACTTACCTCTTTCAGCTTCTCAGCTGTTTTCATCATCACCATTTCATCCTCTATCACACACGGACCAGAGATAAGGAACAGATCATCTGCTCCACATTGGATATCTCCGACCATTACTTTCTTTGCGCTCATTTAATTGAATTTATTGTTTCGTTGTTGTTTTTATTGTATTGAATTTCAGTTATTTTTGAAATTACATTCTTCGGTAAAGGTCTTCAATTGTCCCGATCGTGACTTTATCTTTCCAGTCGGGCCCGATAGCGTGGTTCCACATGTGTGGCAAGTTATAAGCTACGTGCGCCATTGCGGTGATCTGTTCGTTTGTCCAGCTTTTACTGAGTCCTGTCGGTAGTGTGACGTTGTGCTGAACGAGCATTTGTTTCAGTTCACGAACCCCTTCGCCATAGTAATCTTCCAGATGCTGGAAGGCTATGCAGTTGGCATAGCAGTGTTTTTCACCCAGTATTTTGGACAGTCCGTAAGAGAGTGCATGACAGACTCCGACTTCAGAATAAGTTAAGCTAAGTCCACCCATCATGCTGGCAACCATTAACTTATCATCGTTTTCAGGGTTCTGACCTGCGTTTGATCCGAGGTATATTTCCCTGCACAATTTCAATGCCTGCTCGGCATAAGCATGGCTGTAAGCGTTATTCAGGGTACCCATTTCAGATTCGATACAATGAATATATGTGTCCATGCCAGTGTACAACCATTTATCAACAGGGACAGTAGTAGTTAGTTCACTATCCAGTATCACCTGGTTGAAGATGGTCCATTCACATTTCAGACCCAGTTTCTTTTCCGGGCCGGTAAGAACGGCTGTCATGGAAACTTCGGCACCGGTACCGGAAATGGTGGGGATGCCAAGGTGATAGATGCCGGGTTTCTTAATAAGGTTCAGTCCCTGGTACAGGGTAGAGGATCCTTCGTTGGTGAACATGAGCGACACTGCTTTGGCAATGTCCATGATGCTGCCGCCACCGATGCCAATGACACCTGCCGGCAGACCGTGGTCGCGAAGTACTTCGTCGCGAAGCTGGTCGATCTGGTCGGTTGTGGGTTCGTGTGGGTCAACGTCAATAAAGCGGACAATGTCGCCCGGTTTTGCCGGAATGCGCTGTTCGAGTTCTTTTCCCTTGAAGAAATTGTCGATAACGTATAGAAAGAACTTACCATTCTCATTACGTTTTTCTTCCAGGATGCTCTCCAGCATAGAGAAGCTGCCCCTGCCGAAAACGACCTTATCAATATTTTTGAAATTCTTGAACATATTGTGTGTTCGAAAATGAAAAAACTGGTTTCAGGGTCTTTTAGGCGTTAACCGGCATAGCGGCTTTTGCACAGGCAGCTATTTTGTTTGCCAGCGCTTTCACCTCATCTTCAGTCCATGTGCAGCGTATGCCAAATGAAATGAGCCTGCCGATCACCTCCTGGGATTTAGGGAGGTGGAGGTTGTTGTAGTCTTGTGGCGTACCCAACAGTTGGGCCGGGAGTTTTGAAGCTGTCTTAAGACCCTTGATGTGATCCCACTGGTTGATGAAGTGGTACATGTTGGTGAACCAGTAATTGAAACCGGTAACACCTGCTTTATTGAACTCGGCAACTGTGCGTCCGGCAGTTTCGGTGTCGGGCATCAGAATGTTGAGGAATGTAGCTGAGTCGCCATCTGGGTCGGCGAGGGTAGCAAAAGAGATACCTTCCGTCTGTGAAAGGATCTCAGTAAGCATTGATTTGTATTTGCGGTTCACCTCGCGGATGTGCGGCACTTTTCGTGTTTGGGCAACACCTACAGCAGCATGCAACTCACTGATGCGGTAGTTGAAGCCAAGGATAGGATGCTGTTCCATGCCGCGGTTGTTGCCTATATGGTCGTGACCGTGATCGGCGTATGAATCTGCGAGTTTGTAGGTAGCCTCGTCGTTTGTAACGAGTACACCACCTTCGCCGGCAGTAGCAATTTTAAAGAAGTCGAACGAATAGCTGCCTGCCTGTCCGAAAAGACCGGTGCTTGTGCCCTTGTATGATGCTGCAAACGCCTGTCCGGCATCTTCAACGAGTATCAGGTTGTTGTCTTTTACCACTTGCATGATGCTGTCCATTTCGGCCATACCACCGCACATGTGAACGAGGCAAACGGCCTTGGTCTTTGGCGTGAGCGCTGCTTTGATACCTTCGGCACTCAGGCAAAGAGTTTCGTCCACCTCAGCAAAAACGGGAATGGCGCCCAGAAAGAGAACAGCCTCTATGGTTGCGATGTACGTGAATGGCGGAACGATTACCTCGTCGCCTGTACCAATGCCTGATGCGGCGAGTGCTGTAGCAATGCCGGCAGTTCCGTTGGCAACGGCATGAGCGTATTTTGCACCGGTGATTTTTTTCACCTCGGCCTCAAAATCGCGGGCTTTCCAGACGTTGTTACGTTGCTGGTCATGGTTATAACGGAAAAGGATGCCTGTCTCCAGTACATCGTTAATTTCTTTACGTTCTTCAGATCCGAAAAGTTCTGTTCCGGGCATAATGTAAGTTTTAAGCTTGCAAAGATACTAAGACGATAGCACAAACAATTGTTATAATGAGACCATAAATGGGCGGAAATGACAAAAGAAGAGCGGAAACGCTCTTCTTTTGTGGTCAGACTGAAGTATAGGTTGATCAGCCCTGAATGAGCGTCATAAATTCGTCCTCGGTGAGAATGTTGATGGTGCCGAGTTTTTTGGCTTTCTCCAGTTTGGAGCCCGCATCGGCGCCCACCACAAGGTAGTTGAGTTTGCTACTCACGCCGCCCAAAATTGCGCCACCTTTCTCTTCCACCATGGCCTCTGCATCGCTGCGTTTGAAACGGCTGAGTGTGCCGGTGAACAGGAAGGTCTTTCCCGAGAGGGCGCCGTCGGTAGGTGCCTGATTTTTATGGTCGTTGGCGAGATTGACACCTGCTTCTGCCAGCATGTCGATCATGCGACGGTTTTCGGTACGGGCAAAAAAGTCAGCTACCGAAGTGGCGACTTTAGGGCCAATGTCTTGGAGGGTAGTCAATTTTTCAACATCCCATTCGTAAAAATCGGTTAAATGCCCGACTGCAGATGCGAGCGTTTTTGCGGTAGTTTCACCTACGTGACGGATGCCAAGTCCGAAGATGACCCTATAAAGTGGCTGTTTTTTTGAGTTTTCTATTGCTTGTTGCAGGTTGGTGACTGATTTTTCTCCGAAACCTTCCAGCGTCCTTACCTTGGCCCAGTTGATATGATAAATGCCCGGTATGTCGGGGAGAAGACCCAGATCATGGAATTTCTGAACGTTCGCGTTGCCCATGCTCCTGATGTCCATTGCATCTTTTGATGCAAAATGGATGATCCGTTCCACCACCTGTACCGGACAACTTATGTTGATGCATCGCCAGGCAGCTTCTTCGGGTAGTTTCTCGAGTTGGCTGTCGCATGCCGGGCATGTTGTGGGGTATACGATAGGTTCCTCGGTGCCATCGCGCAATTCGGAAAGCGGTTTTACAATGTATGGGATCACATCGCCTGCCCGCTCGACAAGTACCGTATCTCCGATACGCACATCTTTCTCGCGTATCACATCTTCGTTGAACAGGGATATTGAAGAGACAGTGACACCACCAATATGCACCGGGTCTATTTTGGCAACCGGTGTTATTGTACCGACACGACCCACCTGAAACTCTACCCTCCTGAGTTTGCTAGTTGCCTGACGGGCCTTGAACTTGTATGCCACCGCCCAACGAGGGTGGTGGGACGTCATGCCCATTCGGTCTTGCAGGGCAAAGTCATTGACCTTTATAACGAGGCCGTCAACTTCAAAGGGAAGGTCATCACGGCGCCCCTCAAATTCTGCACAATATTCTATGACCTCTGCGATAGAATTGCAAACCTTCATTTCCTTTGCCGGAGAGGGGAAGCCAAGTTCATAGAGCCATTTCAATGATCCGAAATGGGTGGCAAGCGCCCCGGGACGCTCTACGCCTTGTTCCAGCGTATAATCGCTGATATGGTAGAGTATGGCATTTAACCCGCGCTTGCGCACCTCGGCCGGATCGAGGATTCGCAGGGTGCCTGATGCTGCGTTCCGTGGGTTGGCCAAAGGTGCAAGTCCGTCGGCGATACGTTGTTTGTTGTATTCTTCAAACACTTTTTTGTGAATGACTATCTCGCCTCGTATCTCCATTTGACGTATCCCGAATTCTTTCAGTTTCGCTGAAAGGGGGATCGATCTGATCTGCTTCACATTTACTGTCACGTCTTCACCCATTACACCATCGCCACGTGTGGCACCTCTTGTCAGCAGGTCGTTCTCATATATTATCGAAACACTTGCGCCGTCGTATTTGGGTTCGATGCAGTAGGTGATATTATCGGTGCCCGCCAGTTCGCGGCAGCGGCGATCCCAATCGGTTAGGTCTTCGGCATTATAAGTGTTGTCCAGGCTCAGCATAGGGACCAGATGGCTAACGGCCGGGAAGCGCTCGCTAAGTCCCATTGCTACACGATGGGTAGGGGAGTCGGGAGTAATGATTTCAGGATGCCGGGCTTCAATCTGTTTCAGTTTGGCAAACAGCGTATCATACTCTTTGTCGGCAAGGGTCGGTTCGTTCTGAACGTAGTATTTCCAATCTGCATAAACGATAACAGCCCGCAACTGTTCGGCTGTAGTCTTTTCATCTGCTTCGTTATTGTCGAGCAAGTATTTAGCCTTGTCAAAAAGGCGGCGTTCGTCCTGCGGTGAATACATAGCTGCAAAATACTGTATTGGCAGGGAACAGCAAAAGGGCGAATTTCCTGTTATATAAAAACGAAAGCGGCGGGTTGTTTCCCGCCGCTTTTCGTTTGTTTAGTTGGAGATATCCGAATTAGTAACGGATGTCCATTTCTTTTATCACGTTCTTAGCGCCTCCGAGTTTGTCGATGAGGAAAAGAACGAAACGGATGTCACAAACGATGGTACGTTTATAATTTTTATCGAACGCGATATCTCCGCTCATTGCTTCCCAGTTACCGTCGAACGCAGTACCGATCAGCTCACCTTTGGCGTTCATACAAGGGCTACCTGAGTTACCGCCTGTAATGTCGTTATTGGTGATGAAACATGTGTGGATGGTTCCGTCTTCGTCGGCATATTTGCCATAATCTTTGTCTTTGTACAACTTCACGAGGTCAGAAGGAACGTCGAAATCTTCGTCGTTTGGTTTGTATTTTGCCATCAGACCATCGAGGGTAGTGTAGTAGTTATATTGAACGCCGTCTACTTTTTCGTAGCTCTTAACTGTACCGTACGTGATACGCATTGTTGAGTTTGCGTCAGGGTAGAGTTTCTTACCCTTGTTCATTTGCATCAATTGTGCTACGTATTCGCGTGAAAGATCAGCTTTTTTGTTGCTGAAGTTTTCGACTTTGCCCTGGTAGTTTTTGCTGTAGTTTGAAATGAAACTATATGCATACTTGAATGCAGCATCATTTTTCAGTTTTGCAAAAGACGGTGCTTTACAGAATGCGTTGAACTTATTGCTGTCCGTAAGGAAAGTGTGACCGTAAACAGTAGAAGTGTAAGTAACATAAGGAGTTTTGCTCTTACCATCAGCTCCGCCGAGGATGCTGCTGTATATAGCAGGATGCTGGTTCTTAGGGACATTAAGGTAATACAGACGTGTCATCTCAGCAAACAGTTCTTTGTCTGTTCCCGGTTCGTATTCTTTCACCAATGCACCATAAGCAGTCTTGGCGATATTGACATACTTTTTCAGTGTGTCATCTTCCAGTTTGCCATTATGCCTTTCATATGCGTCATACAATGGCTTCAGACTTGCTGCCATACGAGTGAGTGCAGGAGCACGGAAGCCTTCGCTGTAGTAAACTGCATGTTTAGCGTAAGGAGTATAATCAGCATAGATCTTGCCAAACTCGTTCATGAGGCCTGCATCTTTACCGTTTTTTCGCTGCCAATCCATGAATTTTTCTTCGCCTGCTTTCTTCTGGTTTACCACGTCCAGACGTTTCAGTTGTTCTGTTTGTCCGATGAAATATTTCCAGTAGTTGGCAATGCGAGAGTAAGATGAAGTGAGCTGGAGATAAACTTTCTTGTCTTTGTCCATGTGGCGCTTCATGATAGCCAGTCGCAGGTCGCGGCAATCGACAATAGATGGGTTGGTAACGTTAACCGCCAGATCAACACCGTACGAAACTTCATAACGGTTGGTGCGGCCCGGATAGCCCATGATCATTGCGTAGTCTCCTTCGTTTACGCCTTTTGCAGATACGGTCAGGTATTTTTTAGGACGGAAGGGCACGTTTGCAGCATTGTAAGCACGTGGCTGGTTGTTCTCGTCGGCATATACGCGGAACATAGAGAAGTCGGCAGTGTGACGAGGCCACATCCAGTTGTCGGTATCGCCACCGTATTTACCCAGCGATTTTGGAGGAGTGCCCACCAGACGAACGTCAGTGTAGCGTTTGTATATCAACAGGAAGAACTGATTGCCGTTAAAATAGGATTTTACATTTGCAACCAATTTACCACCGTCGGTATTTTTTTCTTCGATCTTCTTGGCAATTGCCTCAAATTTCTTGTTGTATTCTTCGCCGGTTGCACCGCCAATTGCCTGCATTACCTCGTCAGTCACGTCTTCCATACGTTGCAGGAAAAGTGCAGTAACACCCTTTGCCGGAAGTTCTTCATCCATGCTTTTTGCCCAAAAACCATTGTCGAGCAAGTTGCGATCAACAGTGCTCAGCGTTGCGATGGCATCATATCCGCAGTGGTGATTGGTAAGCAAAAGGCCCTTGTCTGACACCATCTCGGCAGTGCAGCCGCCGCCAAATTGCAGAATTGCGTCTTTCAGGCTACTGTTGTTGATGTTGTACAGATCGTCCTTTGTAAGGCGGAGACCCAGACGTTGCATCTCGTCATAGTTCTTACCAATGAGCATCGGGATCCACATGCCCTCGTCGGCTTTTACTCCCTGCAGCGTGAAAACTGCTGCAAAAAGCAGGAAAAGTTTTTTCATTAATTATTGATTTTAAGCTTACAAATGTAGTGACGATCGTCCACATTTAATATGGGTGAAAAATCGGGGGATAAATCAAAGACCAGTAACCTGATATATAGTTTATATAATAGTGTGATTAATATTATATTCGCGTTATGAAGAAAATGCTCATAGTTCTGGTCTTTACACCATCAATCGGGTTTTCGCAGTCGCGGCATGTTTATGATAGCGTCATGGGAAAGTTTGTGTCTTACTATAATGCCATGAAGGGCGACAGCATAAAAGCTATGTGGTATTTTGATAAGGATATGGTAAAGTGGTTGAACGACGCATGGAGTAATCAGTCGCTCATTGAACTTCACCAGGAATATGGAAAGATACAATCATTCGGGTTTTTGGGAATAGACAAAGAAGACCCCAACCCGGGTTTGGCCGTATTCAAAACAAAATTTTCTGTGGCCGGCAGTAAGACATTGAGTTTTGCTTTCGACTCAACCGGTTATTTTGGTACGTTCCGTTTTGTTACGAGTTCGCCCGGCATAGACAAACTACTAAAGGCTGAAAGGAAAAAGCACTGAGTTGTAATCTCATTTGCCGCATCGAATCTGCCTGGAAAGCGATAGCCCATTTTGCGATTACATGTTTCGTTCCTGCCTTATGAAATTGTTGAGTGTGCCGGCAGCCTTAAGGTCCATTCCCCTGGCATTGATCAATGGGTCGCCGCTAAGGTTGTAGGCGAACCCGTTTGCTATGAGGAAGGCGCTTATTTGTTCGGCAAGTACGTTTACCTGTAGATTTTGCGACATGCCTTTCATTTTGCTGCGTATATCTCTGAGAACATTACGAACGTTACATACTTCATTCAGCACAAAGTGCTGAGCAATCTGCTCGAGCAAGGCGCGGTGTTCGTCGTGAATTTCGTATGAATATCTCCTTTCGCCACGAGCCAGCGCGTCATTGTTTGCGTGTTTAATATGTTGCACCAGGTTCATTGTACTTAGTTGGTAGGGTGATAATGGTTTTTCGAGAAAACCGTTTATCGTCGGGTCAAGTCGGGCGCGTTGTCTGTCTCTTTCATCGATAGAAGAAGTAAGAATATACACATCTAGCTTCGCCCGAACATTGCAGTCGCAGGTCTTTAGTTCGTCCAAAAACTGCCAACCGTCCATAATCGGCATGTTGAGATCCAGCAGCAATATCGTCGGATGGTCTTCGTTTCCTGTAAATGTGGTCCTAATATATTCCAACGCATTTACCGGTTCGCTGAAGCTGGTAACCTTTGATGACGCATTGTGCTGCCTGATGGCGAATGTGCAGATCTGATTACGGACTTTGTCATCGTCAACAATAATAAAATGGAGCGGGGTATCCATGCGTTCAGTTTTCGATAATAAATTGGTTCGTCTATAAAACTACAAAAAGTAAACTATTAAACTGATTTTGGAGTTTCCCCGCGGGCACTAAAGTGTACTGCAGGTTGCTGTAAAAGAATGTGGCGTGTCCCGGGGGGCATTTTACTCCAGAATGCGGCCCACCATCTCTTTAAGGAGTTCCCGGTCGTTGGCTGTATTATTGATGCCGACTGCCTTGCCGCTGTAGATGCCCAGCAGCATGAGTGCGCGTTCGACGCGCGGCAGTGGCCAATGAGGTATGGCTGCAAGTACATCTTTTACAAACCAGGGAGACATTCCGAGTGCCGCTGCAACTTCTTTATCGCTGCGGCCCTGTACAAAATGCGCCATGTACATGCGGTTGAAGTGAGTGAACAGTGTGCCTACCAAAAGTGGCATTGGAGCGGCCTTGGGGTTTGCCAGGAAGTAAGTAAGCATATTGTATAACTTCTCCGGATTGTGGGCTGTAAGCGCATTGGGGAAGTCGAATATGTTGTATTCCTTGCTGATCCCTATGTACTTCTGAATGAGATCTCTAGTGAGTTTCGGCTCGTTGGGTACGTTTATGCGTATCTTTTCAATTTCGTTGGAGATCTTTTGCAGATCCGCGCCGAGGTAAGAAGCAAGTATCTCTGCCTCAGGCCGTTCGATAATAAAGCCGGACTCGCGGCCAAACTCCTCGATCCAAGACGGAAGGTTGTCATCTTTTATCTTTTCAGATGTGAAGTGCACGCCTTTTTCCTTCACGCGTTTTACAAACTTCGTCTTGGTATCGGCCTTTTTAAAAGGGTGTTCAATAAGGAAGATGGTTGCAGGAGAGGGTTTTTCGACGTAACTCAATAATGAGTTCAATCCTTTTTGCTCATCACTTCCCCGAAGACTGCCGGCGTCTTTCAGTATCACTACCTGTTTCTCTGCAAACATAGGGAAACGACGACATGCACCTAAAACATCATTCCACTGAGCATCTTTGCCATAAAGAATGGTCAGATTGAAGTCGCGTTCGGCTTCGGTGAGGATAGCGGTTTCGAACAGTCCGGTGAGTTTGTCAAGATAGTAGGTCTCTTCCCCGTCTATTAAATAAACCGGGGCGAACTGTTTCATGCGAACAGACTGCACTATCTTTTTGTACTCAGCGTTCATTGCGGGCTGTGAAATTACTGAAAAAACGTGCAAACCGGCGCTTTAAGTACTGAAACCGGAAACCGGCGTTCAGGGCGTTCAACTTATTAACACATGTGCAAATCGAATAGCACATGGTGGGCACGGTAGCGGGGCGATTTAACTATTTTTGTCAGTACAGAATTTATAAAATGATATATCATATTGTTGTCGGGGACATGGCTGCCGCACCCTTGGCAGAGGCAATAGCAGCAATGCCGGAAATGACGGGAGAAATTGTGGTGATTCGCGACCTGTTGAATGTTGGTCCGTTAAAGAAGACAGAAGAAGGCCAGAAATTCTCGGAACTCAGAAGCGCCTTTTGGCAGTTGGTTGCACCTAATGACAAGAGCCCTGTTCAGGTGGATGACACGGAGCGGATACTGCAGGTAAGTGCAGCTATGGCCGGTAACGAAGAAATAAAAGCATGGTTGTGGGTGGCGCCCTGGCCGGCAGATATCTGTACCTGGTTGTGGCTGACAAAGTACTTTGGGAAATATCCGGGACGTTTTTCTGTAGTGAATATTGCCGGGTTGCCGTTTTTGGATACAAACGGGAAGGTGTTTTACCCGAAGAATATCAGTGAGCTGGAGCCTAAAGAATTGGTGAAGGCGCGTCGACTGGCTCGTGCGGTAAGTTACGCAGAGGTTGAGACTGATGAAGAAGAATGGAGGAAACTAAGCGAGGGCAATGCCGGCGTGCGAACACTGGAAAGCGGCAAGCGGATAGGGCAGAAGGGTGAAGATCTATATGATGCACATCTCATCAGTTTCTGTTCACAACAATTTCAGAAGGCATCCAAGATCGTCAATCAGGCATTGACAAAATTCAATATCCCAACTGGTGATCTATACCTTGGCTGGCGATTGAGGGAATTGGTGGCACAAGATAAGTTGCATATGCAGGGCGATCCTTCAAAAACGCTGAAGGATTTTGATGTCAAGTTGCCTAGTGCTACTCTGGAATTTGGAGAAGGTGCCTAAGTGTAAAAAAAAAACCAAGGGGGAGCAAACGCTCCCCCTTGGTTTTTTAATGGCTTGCCTCAAGTTTGAACACCTCGGGCAGGTCGTTGGCGTTTTTATACGATACCTCAAGATCGTTGATGAGCCCATTATGGATATCGTACACCCAGCCGTGGATGTATAGCTGTTGCCCCTTTCGCCAGGCGTTTTGAATGGTAGGGGTTTTGCTCAGATCGCGCACCTGCTCAACAACATTCAGTTCCACAAACCTGCGGAGGCGTGTCGTATAGTCATCAATTTCATCCAGTTCGTCCTGATGGATCCGGTATACCTCTTTGATATTGCGTAGCCAGTGGTCGATAAGGCCATACTGCCTGTTGCTCATTGCAGCCTCAACGCCACCACAACCGTAGTGTCCGCACACAATAATGTGCTTCACCTTTAATACTTCCACCGCGTATGCCAGAACACTGAGTAGGTTGAGGTCGTTGTGTACAACCATATTTGCAATATTTCGGTGCACAAACAACTCTCCGGGTTTTGTGCCGGTAACTTCGTTTGCAGGAACGCGACTGTCAGAACAACCTATCCAGAGATATTCGGGTGATTGTCCTTTTGACATTTTATTAAAATAGTCAGGGTCGTTCCTGGTCATATCCGCTACCCAAATCTTGTTGTTTTCAAGGAGTTTTTTATATGAAATTTCCATTTTGTTTTTTTGATTGAATTAGTTAAATAATAAAAAATTGCGCGTGAGCATCAGTGTTTTGCGGACACCGGATACGCGTCTTTAAATCCAACGAGACTTACGGAGATGT
>JACCEA012442276.1_pt1 | contig 12408 bp, 13 predicted proteins | sample 7449851 | NCBI WGS metagenome assembly JACCEA01 (sample SAMN15323453, study PRJNA562643) | freshwater metagenome | isolation source: river surface water | place: USA:Blue River Watershed | collected 2017-08-18 | reverse complement strand
TGCCGAGTTCCTGATTTGATGTACCACACAAATTTGAGTTTGAGATTGAGGGAAGACATTTAAGCCCCTGTTTATTAAGCCCTACAGCTAAATAGATGGTCTTGTTAACCACCTTGCTGTTCTCTCTGACTTTAAAAACAATGCCATTCATCCATACGATTAAATACACTGGATCTAAGGGCCTATTCTGCCATGCTATCACATCATTCGCGACCACTTCTGTGATACGAGAGATGGTTGAAGGAGTTACATCAAAATGATACACTTCCCTTATTTGCTCTTCTATATCACTTACAGACATACCCTTTGCATACAAGGATACGATAACATTTTCCAATCCATCCACCATATTTTTCCTTTTAGGGATAAGCATGGGGTTAAAGGAGGCGTCACGATCCCTTGGCACTTGGACCTCAGATTCCCCGTAAGAAGTCTTGATTTTCTTGGTTGAGAACCCGTTACGTGCATTTGTCCCATCGGTTTTGTCATGCTTGTCATAACCCAAGTGTGCATCTAGCTCCCCCTCAAGCATCTTTTCAATACCGCGCTTTTGTAACTTGGCTAAAAATGAATGCAGCTCATCGCCTGTCTTGAACTGCTTTAAAAACTCGTCTGATAGTAATTCGTCCTTGTTTATAATCTATTTTTTTTCTTACACACTTTATAAGATAGTCCCTTATTTGAAAGGGAATAACTTTCTCATTTCCACCTTACCATGAGAATCGGCTGCAGTTGAATAAAATTCCCCAGTTAATAAATCATTTCTTTTAATTCTTAATGAAAAAGTTGTTCTTGTTTCTCTCAATTTTCCTTTTTCTATTATCATAAGATTAATTTTAGATTTTGTAACAAAATTTTTTTCTAATGAACCATAGATTTTTGATAAAACTCTCTCGCTTCTTGGATATTCATAATAAGAAGATTGAAAGGACATTTTTTGACTAATTTTTTCACCTGATCCTTTGATTTCGAGTCCATTCTGTATGAGATAAATTTGATATTCTAATTCCATATCTTTATACCTTTTTAGATTTGTATCAATATGTATCGTTCGTACAATCCAAATTCCAGAAATATCAACTTTAAATCTAATTTCATTTATATAAAAAGCGATAAAAATGACTAATAAACCGCCAATAATATTAGACAAAACATTTACAAACAACCCATCAAGCTGAAATGAATAAAAAAATATCATTGTTTACTGATTAACTTATTATTAAATATTTGTAATTGATAAATTTCATAAAGCTGAATTTTATCAATTATAACATCATTTACGATTCTACTGAAAAGTAAATTTACTCTATTCCAATTAATTGTAGAAGTAATATTCGAAAGTCGTTCAGTCAAAAAAAATGCTTCTTCAATTTTAATATTCATATTTTCAATATGATCAGAAAAAAAATATTTTAGTGCATTCTCTAAACCGAAAATATTTTTTTCATACCTGACTGAAGTAATATAAAATAGAAGTATTTTCTGTTTATTAAAAATTCTATTCATCCAAATAGCTAATACAATTTCAACAATTTTTCGTTTAAATTTTAATTGACTTGACTTTATGAAAATAGACCTACTTAATTGCATGTGAATTGTTGATCCCCCACTAGGGAGCAAACGAAAATAATTTCTAAAAAATGATATATTACTTATTAGTGCGCGAAAAATAGATCTAACTACTACGCCACTATGTTTATAAAATTCTCTATCCTCAATCAAAATAATAGCCATTAACAGATTAGCATAATTGATATTTATATTATCCAGTGCATTATACTTCGATTCTAGGTCATAGATTACCATATCAAAATCATCAACTAATTGAACATTAAGAACTTTTGAAATTATTCTAATAATTTTTAATGATTTAGATTTATTTAATTCATACATATGATCGATAAATGTTCCAATTAGAACTGCAATGTATGAAGAAGCTTTATTAATTAGATTCAGTATAAATACTGAATCTAATTAAATGCATTAAACATTTTTTTTGTACAAATTAAATTCAAAATTAAGCTGTATTATCATTTGAATAAAAATTTCATTGTCAACAACTTACACGCAGGAATATAGAAAACTAGGTGAATTTTTTAACAAAATTAGAGATGCACAAGCGCCAGATAAATTCACTCAGCAACTACTTAAAGACTGGGATACAAATCAAATAATCATAGAGCATTTATTCCATTATTAAAAGCATTTGGCTTCTTATCACTAGAGGGACCGCCGACTCAAACATATCATGAATATAGAAATCACTCTGCATCACTATTTATCATGATCAATGCTCTTAAAGAAACATATTCAGATATATTTCTTATTAAAGAAAGCCCAAGTATGAATGATAAACAATTAATTGAAGGTAAATTAAAAAGTTATCATAATGTAAGTAATACAGTCTAACATGCTTTACAATGTGAGGAGAATTATATCCAAAGACAACTTATCAACCCATTATCTGAAACTTTGTAACACTGTTCCCAGATTTTTGATTGTGGGACTTTTTGGCAATTAAAATCTTCAGGAAACCATTCGATTGCATCTACCTTTTCCGGTTTTTCTTCTAATCTCCCATAATTAAAAAAATCACCAGCTACTGTATAGGCTGGAACATTTGCAGGATAAGCAAGAAAAGGGAAAGGGAAATCACTTGATTCCTGTTTCCATCTAATTATTCCATTTTCAATATATATAATCATTAAAGGATAGTTCCCAACATGCATATATCTCAAAAAAGCTGCAGTTATTGAAACATTGAAAAAAATAGAGACGCTTTTTATAAGGTCAATATTTAATCTTTGCCCGGTAATTTTTTTAATAAACAATTCATTCGGCATCAAAAACGCAGACGCGAATTCATTTGCCTCTTTTTCATGTGGGCCATTTTTAAACCATTCCGATAATGTCTTATTAGTATCTGAAAAGACAGTAAGAATGCTTTTATGAAGGCAGAAATGCGCAATTTCGTGAGCGATAATGAAATTTCGTTTTCCGAGTTGAATAATATCCTCTCGAATAGATATCACACCTATATCACCTTTCATAACTATTCTACCTTCTGATTTTATTTTTGAATTATTTCTAACGCAAATGCCCAGTGAATTGGCAACTTCTTCTAAGGTAAAATTATCTGGTTGGTCCCATCCAAGTTGTTCTCTAATTTGATCTGCAACAAGAGCAGGATTATTTTTCAGGCTCATTCAGCTTTGTTTTCAGAATGTTCATGCAACTTAAAAATTGGTCATCTTCCAATAGATCTGCCTCACACTCAGGAGAGCTTTCGTCAAATTTCCGAAATAGCTTAACCAGTTGTGCTTGTTCTTCAGAATTAAAAAACTGCTTGACTTCTTCAATACCTATTTCACTTAACTGACGAAGTTTATCAAGAGCCCTTTGAAATTGGAGTTTGTTGGCATAGGCTTTATATTTTGTTGTCAACCGACGAATATTCATTAAATGTTTTTCAATTTGGGCATCCGGTTTATTCTTTAACTCATCGAGAATATCTTCATCTTCCATATGCAGATTGATTTCCATTAACAATCCATATAGATTGCTCAATACTTGCTTTGCATTTCCTGTTTCCATAGCTATGATTGATTGGATTCGATTCTTCTAATTAATTTTTCTCTCAATTTATCAAATTGCCTTGGTGTAATCTCCAGTAATTCGGCAATTTCAGTTCGTTTTTTCCCCTCTTTTAAACCTTCCACAATAAATTCTAATTGATAATCATCTTTGCAAGCTTTTTCTATAGACTCGAGCTTTACCCTATTAACTGTTAAATCAATCGGCACAGAGTCCTGCTCTTCTTTTTGATAGAATTGGAGTTCCTCATTATCGATATACTTTATATTCGACAAATGCGAAGTCATTCTATTTTTCCTTTCAACTTCTTTACTCATTTCACTATCGACAATCCTAATCATTTGTTCACCGAGGGAGAATTTCGCTTTCCATTCCCATGCCCCAGATAAGATTTTTTCAACAGCAAAACTTAAATAATGATCAATCGGCTGAGCACCAAGATTTGACGAGGAGTATACCCCGGAAAGTGTTTTTTGGAACAGCCTTGACCTTAAGTGATCTTTACACTTCTTCAATGCTACTTTCCAGTTATTTTCTGATAAGTTGGCTATGCGAGAATGATTTGCTTCGAAATATTGTCCTACATCCATATAATAACCGGTAAAAAGGTTTTTTACACCATAAGGTGTAATTGCCGTCACATGACGGTTATATATCAATTGAGGGACATTGATAAGGACAAAATATTAATAAAATCTATTATAAGCAAAAAAATGACCAAAAAATTTACAATTCTTTCAATTGATGGTGGTGGTATTAGGGGTATTATACCCGCAATTGTTCTCAGCGAACTGGAAATTGAATTAAAAAAACAGGAACCAAATAAAGCACTCTATGATCACATTGACCTTATTTGTGGTACATCTACAGGTGCAATTTTAGGCATTGCTATAGCTCTAGGCATTTCGGCCGAAAGGCTTGTGGACTTTTATAAAGAGAATGCAACGTTGATCTTTCCAAAATGGTATCTGAAGATATTACCTCGCAAGGCTAGGGCCGTTATTACTTCAATTTACAGCAACAAGAAATTGAGAAAAAAACTGGAAGAAGTTTATAGTGAAGCAAATGGTGGCACACCTCCGTTGTTAAATGACCTTAAAACCAAAGTGTGTATTCCGGTTTTTAATGGGAACGATGGACAAATAAACGTGCTGAAAACAAAACACCACAATGAATATTATAGAGACTATAAAATGCCGGCACATGAAGCAGCTCTATCTAGTGCTTCAGCACCTATTTACTTTCCGCCACATTCATTCAGCTTCAGTAATGAATATGGTTCAGGAAAAAATGTGAATATGATAGACGGTGGAATTTTTGCAAACAACCCCGCCCTGATTGGCATTTTTGAAGCAGTTGAAAAATTGGGGTTGGAGTTTTCCCAGATCAGAATATTATCACTAGGTACAGGGAAAGGTCGTCATATTGTAAAAACGGGTTGGAGACCAAAAGACATGTGGTATTGGTTATTTCCAAAACCACGACTATTGGATATTATTCTTGACAGCCAGGCACAAATTACTGAACAATATATAAATTTTTTGAAAAAATCCATTGACAAGTCGTCTATTTCATTTGATTATTTGCGTATTCAGCAAGATTTAGGCGCAGATACAATCGATTTAAATGCTTCAAGCAAAAAAGATCTAGATAGGATCGAATCTATTGGGAGTGAGCTTTCAAAAAATAATCTTCACACAATTATAAAATTCTTAAAAAATTAATCATGGCTAATTGTCACCAACTTTTCAAAGTCTATCACGGAGAAATTTGCATTGGAACTGTAAAAAATGATCTAATGAAAGGATCTAAAAATGCACTTCGTACAAAGATCAAAAAATGGTTCAATGAAAATCAATCGAATTACGAACCACATTTTTTCATTCAAGGATCTAATAAAATGAAAACAGGTATTCGAACAAAGGAAGATATCTGCGACCTTGATGACGGGATATATTTCTTCCGCAAACCAGATGTTACATCCACAACTTTGCAAGGGTGGGTTTGGGACGCAGTTAATGGACATACTGAAACCGAACCAGAACATCGAAAGAAATGTATAAGAACAATCTTTGCTGGTGATTATGAGATCGATCATCCAGTCTATTATAAAATTGATGGCGAAGATTATAAAATTGCAGTCAAGGATAAGGGATTTGAAGATAGTGACCCTAAATCAGTGGTTGATTGGTTCCAGAAGAATAAAGACAAAGACGGAAAACTTGTTAAACATGTAATGTTTCTTAAAGGCTGGTGTGATGAACGCAGAAACAAGATGCCAAGTGGTCTTGCAATGACTATATTAGCAGTGAATGCAAAGACTAATATCGTATTAAACGATAGAGATGACATTACGTTGCGCGATATTCTCAAAGAAATAAAAAAAAATCTTAATCTTGACTTCAAATGCTTTGTGCCAGCTGTACCGAATGACGACTTGTTTGCAGAATATGATGATTCCCGTAGAAAGAATTTTCTTGCAGCCTTAAATGAGTTTATTGAAGATGCCGATAAAGCACTTAAGGAAGAAAATGAGTTAAACGCTAGTAAACTTTGGCGTAAGCATCTTGGTGATAGATTTCCCAAAGGTGAAGACAAAAAGCAAGATAGTACTACCCGTGTTGCACAAGCCGTTGCAATCGGTGCTGCTACATCTAATCCATGGGCACAGCAATGACTAGTATTGAGCAATTTCATAGTGAAGCGGAAAGAATTAACATTCTGTATCCCTCACTACATTATGTACAGGAAAATGGCCAGCCAGTTATTATTGGGTCCATTCTACTTCAGGTAGATGAACTCCTAATAGACCATTATGAAGTTCGAATCGTCCCTTCAGAAAATTATCCATACCGTTTCCCGCATGTATTTGAAACTGGTGGAAAAATCCCTCATAACATTGACTGGCATGTATACCCTGATGGACACAGTTGTATTAAATCTTTACCGGAAGAAATATTAATTTCAAAGAAGGGGATTCAGCTAGAGAAGTTCATAAAAGAACAGGTGATACCTTACTTTTTTAATCAGAAATATCGCGAAATGCATGGTTTTTTTCTTCATGAAAGAAAACATGGTCCAGATGGAAATATTGATTTTTTTGTAGAGCTATTTGACACAAAAGATTATAGGGTTATTTGTCAAGGTTTACTTTTATTGATAGACAACAAACTACCCAATCGAGTAAATAATTGTTTTTGTGGTAGTGGTAAAAAATATCGTAAATGTCATAAGAAGGCACTAAAAATGCTTTGTTATTTTTCTAAAGAAGATCTTGAAATCTTTTTAAAGCAGATATTTTTAAAAATTACATAAACTACCTTTACAGTTGTTGTCTACTCTATTGTTTGTATATTATTAGGCGACTACTATTTTAGAAATAGAAGTGATATTATTAAGATTTAAAATAAACACAATTAAACTCATTCAGAAGTACACTAAATGAAATCTAAACTATAAAATAGACATATTTTTCTTAAGAAATTGATTTTCAGTGCAATTTACATCATCAAAAATTTCAACTAATGATGTAAAGAATTTGGGAAAACTACAATTCGTTTTAAACTCCCCATTATTAAATTTGAAAATAAAAGGTAAAAATATTAATAGAATATACTAAATATTACATTAATAAAACATAAATCTTATTTAAATATATAATAATTGTTTTAATTTTAATATATGAAAAAAATAATCTTTGTTTTTTTAATTTTGGTCAATAAATTTAGTTTGTATGCTCAAATTAATAAAATTGAAACATTAAGACCAACAAATAAAACTATTATCAAATTTGATAGTTTAGTAAATTTCGTAGACAATAATGTTATTGATTTAATTGGTCAAGAAATATATATTATTGGAGATGAAGCAAAAAATGAGTTTAATGGATTTTCAAAAAAAAATCCAATTGATGACATTAAAAAATATTCGAGTATAGGAAGGAATAATAATGATTATATAAAATATGAAGATATAGCAGAGAAATATTTTACAATTTTAGATGTTTTAAAATATACCAAAAGTGACAGATCCTCTTTTTCAAATGCTAAATTTATATTGAAGTTAGAACAAAAAGATAGTAAACAAGTTTATTATTATTCATACCCAACTAGAGAATTTGAAGTACCATTTATAGTAGTTGGCTATTTTTTGAAAATGAAAAAATTATATATTAATCAAAACTATATATCGAGGGGCTTAAATTGGAATTCATATGACAATCCATATGAACCAATATATAATATAGTTAATGGAAAGCAAATTATTAATTTTACAATCGGAGAAGAATGGAAAGTAATTGAGTTATCAATACAAAATAAAACAAAAATCTATTCCTCAATATATGATAATTTATTTTTTATACTAGAAAATAAATTTAATGAAAAAGTTTCGATTCCTTTTTTAGTTATAAATTACGAGTGGGCTATTCTTGAAAAATCTAAATCTGATTATATTAAAAATAAATTTGGAGATATAATATGGAATAAAATTTTAAGTAGAAAAATATGGATTGGAATGACTGAGGATATGTTACTATTCTCAATTGGAAAGCCAGATAAAATTAATAAGACAATAACTGAAACAAATAAATCAGAACAATGGTACTATCAAGAAAAGTTGAGTAATAAAACTGGAGACCATTATTATTATTTCGAGAACGGCATTTTGAAGGCTATTCAATAAATTTAATAAATTATGAAATGTCCTCATTGTTTAGTTGAAATTAACCCAAATTTTAATAAAACGTAATTAGGCAATTATATAGAAAAAACTTGATCAGTCTTTACAATGAATTGCCCTAACACCCAATGCGGAAAAAATAGACGACTTAGCTTCAGGAAATCCAAATTGAGATCAATTCTCTAATGTAATAAGAGGACTTTTAAGTGTTAATTGGCGACAAACTGTTAGGTGTAAAAGTTAATACTTGACCTGACAGTACAGGGATTTTTGTAGGTTATGTTGTAGTTAAAGATAAATGATTTATTTGTTTTTCTTCTGCAAGGTGTTTACTATCCATAAAAGTTTCCATAGGTGTTTTACCGTAACAGTATCTTCCGCTGTGTGGTCTTTCGGTGTTATAAAATAGTATATACTCATCTAGGTCAGCTTGCAATTCTTCAAGCGAGGTGTATAATTTTTTTCTAAACGCAATGGAATAAAATTCTTCTTTTATAGTCCTATTAAGACGTTCACAGATGCCATTGGATTGAGGGGTGCGTACTTGAGTTTTAGTATGTTCTATGCCCTCAATCGTAAGATAGAGCTCATATTCATGATGCTCATGCTTCCCTTTAAATTCAGTACCCCTATCTGTTAGAATACGTAGCATTGGTATACCTTGTTCTTCAAAGAAGGGAAGTACTTTGTCATTTAGAATTTCAGCTGCTGTAATTGCGTTTTTACGGTCATATACTTTAGCAAAAGCCACTCGAGAATAGGTGTCAATAAATGTTTGTTGGTAAATTCTGCCCACTCCTTTAATGTTGCCAACATAATAGGTATCCTGTGATCCCAAATAACCAGGATGTTCGGTTTCAATTTCACCGTGTGCCTCTTTCTTTTCTTTTTTACGTTCAATAGCTATCATCTGGGCTTCGGTTAGAATAATGCCATCCTGAGCCATAACTGCTTCTAAAGCTTTTAAACGCTTGTCAAATATTTCTAAATCATGCCTTAACCATACACTGCGTACGCCACCAGAAGAAACAAATAACCCTTTCTTTTTTAATTCATTACATACCCGCTGTTGTCCATATGCTGGAAAATCAAAAGCCATTTTAACAATTGCTTCTTCTACCTCTGGCTCAACTCTGTTTTTAAGTATTGGTTTTGAACGACTTATTTCATGTAGCGCCTCGTTTCAACCAGTATCATACAATTGTTTGATTCGGTAGAAACTATCTCTGCTGTATACCATTACCTTACAAGCATGAGATACGTTACCTAATTTTTCTGCTAAATTTAGCAGTCCTAACTTGGATTTGATTAATTTGTCATTGCTTTTCATGTCTGACAGTTTTAAGGGGTTAACGTTTGTTTTGTAACTTAAAGTTATTCCCAACTGTCAGATTAAGTATTGACTATTTCATGTTAGGCCATTTGTTTCAAGTAGATCAACTGTTCCGTCAGAAGTTGACCAAACTTTTGACAACCTGTTGTTTTATAAAATTTTTATCCAAACTCATTGTCAATCTCTGTCAACATTTCTTGAAACTCTTTGAAATTACTTTTTAAAGCATCAATCAAAATTGTTAATAAAAGCGTGTCTTCAATTTTATTAACAATTAATTCATTTTTTAACCGATTGAAAATATAATCAAGTATTTGAGTTGTATACTTAACACCCTGTAAAGATTCAAGAGAAAAATAACGATCAATAATCCCTTTTTTAATTTTTTCATACGCTTCGTATATAAGATTGAAATTCATCTCTGTTAATGGGTAATCATGATCAATGTTATCATATAACTTAGAAAACTCATAATGAAAATCATCACGTATCAAACTTGTTAACTTTTCTCCTTTAAATTTCGTTTTATGTTCTTCAAAATTTTTTTGTAATTTTTTCATGGTCTCATTTAGAATTTTATTCACAAGCTTGTTTTGAGTCTTAATAATGAAAATGATATCTATTTTCTCAAACTTTGATTTTCCTCCTGTCTTAGGGTAGTATGACCCAAGTGTAAACCCTTTTTTTGAAATTGAAGCTCTACTTATTATATGAAATGATTTGTCATTACCTCTGTTGCTCGGATGACCAATTGCACTGTTTCGATACTCTCTTATTTCGAATAAGTCAGGATACTTTGTTTTAAAGTCTATTTCTTTGTTGAATAATGAATTTAATAAATTATTAGACGCGTCTTGTTGCATATTTAGGGCCTGCATAATTCCATAGATAAAAAGATAGCCACCATTATCTGAGTTAAACTCTGGCAAGGTAAAGTAACTATCAATCGCAACCTGTGTGTCGGCAATAGTATCCATTGAAGTCCACAGCTTATCCCATTTTATTCTGTCACGGAGTAAAAGCTCGCGTTTCCAAGGATGATTGCACAAGTCTCTAATTTTCCCTATATGTTTATTTGTCATTATATATTATGTACAACGAACAATGATTGGAATTGGTGAGGATTTGAGTTTTGTAACACATGGCCGTCTGCTACAGTATAAAGATATGAATATTATTACATATGTTATAATGCTACTCTCTTGTTTTGTCCACTTCAATTTATGCCAAATCCAATGCAAATCCTCTAGTAATTCATCCCAACTAATGATTTAGGTGACTTTAAAATGTTATTTTTGAAAATGATAAAGGTTTAATAAAATACTAATAAACCGACCCAATTGGGTCGGTTTATCTTTTTAAAGGTTCTTAAGTTTGGCATCTATAATTACCCTAACATCCCCAGCAAATTCATCCAAACTCACTCCTATTAAGGCTACAAAGCCTCTCATGCAAATGAGAGGCTTTTTTAATGCGACACAACGTCGAAAGCTCGCTTTCGTAAGTTGGGGAGCGTTAAAAAAGCAAAACAAACACGCAGTGTTTGTTTGAAAGGCTTTGGGTTAATCCAATGGATTGGGAAGACGTTTTGAGTGAAGCGAAAAACGGCAGTCCCAATTTTTGGGCTTTGGGTTAATCCAATGGATTGGGAAGACGTTTTGAGTGAAGCGAAAAACGGCAATCCCGATTTTTGGGCTTTGGGTTAATCCTATGGCCGAGGAAGTCGGCGAAGCCGACAGTCCCGGTTATATAATGAGTTTTATAAAGGTATCCTTGTTGTAAAATTCAATTACTTATTCTCCTCCTTCTTAGAAATCAATCCCATCATTTGCTTCATTGTTTTATCCATGCCATCTGGGCTGCCATCTAAGAAGATAACATTACCCTTGCCATATTCAGCAAAGTTCTTAATCGCTTCTGTCCACATACTAAACAAAATGACATTGGTATCTAAATTAGCCTGCTTCATTTCCTCAGCAGCTTCTGACATACCCTTTGCCACTTCTTGTCTGAACAATGCCACACCCTGACCTCTTAACTGAGCAGCTTCTTTTTCTGCTTGTGCTGATATTTTTATTGCATTACCTTCTGCCTCTGCGGCCTTTGTTTTTGTAATCAACAACGCCTGACCTTCATTCTCAGCAGCTGCTTTTAAGTTATTACTTGCTACCACCTTACTCATGCTGTCCATGATTTGCTGATCGAAAGTGATATCATTAATTTGCAAATCTTGTAAGTGGTATCCCCACTCTTCCAAGCTATGATCAATTTGTTCTTTTACATAGTCCACGATCTCACGCCTAGCAGTCAACACCTCGGCTTGTCTTTTTGTTGCAACATAGGCCCTAATACTTCCTTCTACAGTTCTCACAAGCGCTTGCATTAAATCTTTATTGCTAATGAATTTAAAAGCTACTTTTTTCATGGTCTCTTCGTCAGAATTTTGAACTGAATACAAAATCATGCTTTTGAAATACACATTGGCTTGATCGATAGTTACTGCCTGGAATTCTAATTCAATACTTTGGTTTTGAATACTTACTCTTCTGTATATACGCTCAATAAGTGGCATTTTAAATCTTAAACCTGGAAGTAAAATACGCTTGTATTTGCCGAACAAGGTAATGATGGCAACTGTTCCTTGATTGACAGTGACTAAACTAAAGAAAACTAAAACGACCAAGATGCTAATGGAAATGATTGTGCTTGACATTTTAAAATATTTATAAGTGAAGCTACTGAATTAATGGGATTATCGAAAATCATTTAGAAGCCACTATTTATCTAAAACTTGCACGACG
>JACCEA011128432.1_pt1 | contig 12408 bp, 7 predicted proteins | sample 7449851 | NCBI WGS metagenome assembly JACCEA01 (sample SAMN15323453, study PRJNA562643) | freshwater metagenome | isolation source: river surface water | place: USA:Blue River Watershed | collected 2017-08-18 | reverse complement strand
CCCAAATTAAGTGGGCTGAGTATTCCACTCAAAGTAAAATTCTGAATTATATCATTTAAGTCAATATACTGAACGATGACGGGTCTTTTTCCCGGTTTTCCGTCTATTGTGATACAGCTCTCGTAAGTGACAAGTGGTTTTGTTCTTGCAATAACAACCCATCCAACTGCTTCACTTCTATTAACAAATAAAGGACTACCAGGTCTTAGTCGAGACCAACAACATTCAATAACCTGTGCAATTAGAACACACTCATTCGATTTGAGATTTGTGTAGTCTTGATTTTGTGTGAGAGACCCGTTAAAATTTGGGGTTCCTGTTTTTACAAATTGAAAATTTTGTAATGAATACGTGTATGTTTCACATGGAAAATCATTTGGGGGCTCTCCAGACCCTCTTATAGCTGCAGTTTGTGGTACACCTGTTCCAGTTGTTCCATTAGTTCCATTTATACTTGTACCACTTGATGCACTAGAGTCTTGAAATGCTGAAAGATTATCATCACTATAATAGACTGTTTGCCCATCCGATGTTACATAAGTTCTAATTTTTGGTGTCATAGCCATAGTAATATCAGTAATCTAATTTAACTTTTATGACTATTTCTTTTTCAAAAGATTTTTCAATCGGTTTACTCAATTTTGCAACAGCAAGCAATTGTACGTTATCGTCATATAAACCTACTGATGTGACGTAAACTTGTGGGTCAGTTATCATTTTTGCATACTTAATAAGACCAAGACTACCAGTGATAAATGTTGGATTTGTAGAGTAATTATACTCCCCATTATAAAGTCTTACAAAGTAATATGTTGAAGAAATTATTTCACTAGTTCTACCTTCAAAACCATATGAAGCAGAATTAAATGACATAGCACCACTTATCGATGTAAATAATCTAAAAGCATTATTCTGATTGATACTACCTGTTGATGGTGATCTATTTGTATTAAATGAAGCAGACGCATCAAGTGCCTTTCCATTTAATACAATAACCCCATTATCTGGATAGAAAAGACCCCACGGGGTAGTATCACCAGTATATTGTCCATCTTCGATTGAACCACTGACAACATTAAAGACTCTACCACCACCAATTGTATAATCAGTGGTTGGCCCACCAGCATCATCAATTAATGTTATAACATCTGAACTATTTGAAATAGAAGCTGATGTACTTGCACTTAGTTTTCCAATTGATAACTGCCAATTACTCGTGTCAATTTTATCTTTAAATCTAGCACGATTAACATTTACAACATAAATATATTCTGATGTTTCACCATTCTTAAATGTAAAAACATTAGTTCCGGCCGTCAATAACATCTGTTTATATTGTCTATATGTTGCTTTTGTTGGATAATCGTCAATATTTCCAGTTCCTCGATCCGATCCACTCCCAACCAAGTCACCATAAGTAACACTAAATTGAGGAGTTGCTCCTATTAGATTGGAAGAAGTGTTATATACTTCATAGTAATAACGCTTTTGAGTACTACTTTGATACGAACTGGTATATATTTGATATAATGAAGCCTGTGAATTAGACCAAAGTGGAGCGGTAACTACTTCTTTCTGACCATCTGATATATCAACATCCGGAACAAATGGTGTAAATAATCTACCCTGTCTTAATGCAAGACGTAAAGCGGAGTTTGAATCATTCATTGGGTCAGTAGCCATACATTAATATTCCAATTTTACTGTAACAGACAATTCCGAATTAAAGTTTTTCTTTATAGGTTTACTCATCTTTGCAACAGCAAGTAATTCTCTATTTTGATTATAAAGACCAACCGAAGTAATATACACATTAGGATCCATTTCAAACTTCTTATCTCTGATTGCATTATTTGAACCACTGACAAATGTAGGATTATTACTATAATTTGCACTACCAGGTCTCACTCTAACATAATAATATGCAGTTTCTTTTCGTTGAACACTTCTAGCAGCAAATCCATATCCGTCACCATATACACCAGAACCACTTATAGACTTAAATATCTTATAAGAATTGTCTCCAGCAACTCCACTACCTGTAACAGTGTTGAAGGAAGAAGACTGATTTAGTTTATCTGCATCCAATATAATCGTTGAATGATCTGCATAAACCAAACCATAATAGTGTGGTGCACTTGGGTTGTAGATACCATCAGCAATTGTACCACTAACAAGATTTCTTATAGGGAATGGTATTCCTTCATATCCTAATGAATCATTAACATCGCCAGAATCATCAATAAGACTAATAAAAGTTGGTGATGAAGCAACTGCAACATTACTTCCTGTAAATACGTTATTTGCGAAAGAAGCCCCATTCAGCTTAGCAAGATTTATTTCAAAATTTCCTAAGTCTAGTTTGTCTCTATACTTTGAACGATTTATGTTTACAACATAAAAATGTTCTATTTCTTTTCCAGTTTCAAGAACAAATTTTTCTTTTCTACCAAGAGCACTTCCAGTTATAGGATTTCCATCTAATAACATCGAACGGTATTGGCCATAAATTGCTTTAGTAGCAGTGTCTCCAGTTTGTCCACCAGATGTAGCCGATCCTGAACCAGCATAGTGTCCGTAAGAAACTGAAAAAACTTCTTCATCGCCACAATCAAGTGATGCTGAATAAGATATGTCATAGTAATATGATTTGGAACCAGACCACTGTCCTGAGCTTGTAAAGAATGTAAGCAGTTCCCCAAGCCCATCAGCCCACAAACCGCGGGTAGTGATTGTTGTTTCCATTGGTGGAATAAAATTATTGCCTGGAAGCTCGTCAAACCCCATATAGATTCCATATGCAGAATCTGGTGTTGTTCCAGTAGGACTTAGTTTTTTATAGTCAAAAGCCATAGTTTTTCCTCAAACATCTTTACAAGTTTATAAAAATTAAGTAGTAGCAGTGGTTGATGTAAGATCATTTATGATTGTCAGTGGAAGAACTGCACGACCTCCTGTTTCATTTCCAGTTATAATGACCTTAGTAGATTTGATAGCATCAGGAGATAAGTTTAAACCTCTTTCTGTCAAACTAAATTTGATCGTAATAAAAGGAGATGCAGGATTTGTAAGTACAGCAGTCAACGATGTAGCTGGTGTCATTTGATTGCCTTGATTGATCACCTGTGTTGTTGTACCATTAATACCAGCCATAGTTACATATGTTGAATCTAACAATATAACCATATAACCAGCACTTCTATTGAAAAGGTTATCAGATGGATCATTTGTATTTGGAGTTCCTGCAAAATATGTACGAACTTCTACGAAGTTTTGTGTATCAGTTGTGCGTTTAACTTCAAGTGTTTCTTTGCTGAGCTGAAGATAAGGGACTCTATTAACACCACGTGGTAATGTTAAAAGTTTATACTTCATGGACTGTGTTTCATCAGGAACAGCTTCTGTGACTGGCATATTTTCAATGACAATTCCATAATATTGAGAACCGAGTGGGTGTGCTGGGTTCCATAAATCATAATCCACTTCGTCATCTGCTAAAGCAAATTGGGTAATTTGGAATCCATTAGCGGTTCCTCTACCCATGGCAAGAAGCTCTCTGCCTCTTTTGGTTAAAATAGCGTCAACTGTTATTGTACTGTTGTCCAAATAACCCATGTTGTTTCTCCTTCAAAAAATCAATTATATATCAATAAATATGATACTTTTAAAAATTATATCGGTATTAAATTCGAACGATTACTAAAATAAGTATTGTAAACGATTTGAGTAGATCCAACTATCAACACTTCAACTACTGGTTTTCCATCTGGAGTATTTGTTGTATTAACATTAATATCTGGCCCAATCAATTTACTTCCCCTAAATCTGTAATTTTGTAATCCTATAGCGATATTTTCTTGGTTCACTGATTTTGATGATGTTAGTGATGCTGAATAAAAATTATTCGCTAAAATATCCAAAGAACTACTATAGTATAAATAGAACGCTCTATAAAAATTATCTTGTCTCGGTGTTTCTATTATATCACCAAAAACTAAAGACTTATTGTTAGTTGTATTACTACTTGTTACCCAACCAGTACCATATCCTAAATTATCAGAAGAGCCAGTTTTATAGAAGTTTACTCTATTATATGTATTAGTTGCTTCGATAAAAATTGTACCGTAATTTTGTAATGAATTAACTTCACTCGAAACAGAAAATATACGATCACCTTCTCGATTTGAAACTGTTGCACGTATAAGGCTAATATCGTTTTCTAATTTATTTGTTAAAACATCACTTAACGTTGTATTATATTGATTTACATTCGATTCTAAATTTTCTGTTTGAATTCCTAACTGAGAGTTTAAGTTCAAAAATTCATTTTGTAATTCAGGAACCGGTGTTTGTATAGGAGTTGTATTCTGATTTATACTTACTTGAGGCAATATCGGTTTATTGTTTATAAGATTTAATTCCTTACTCGTATAAGTAATCACCGTTACTGGACTTGAATTATCAACTATACTTGTTTCTTTTGTCAGATAATCAAGTTTTGTATTCGGTTGTGGATTTGTTATTGAGCTATCCACATTATTGTATACAAGGATTGGGGATACAGATCCTGTTACAATACCAAGTTTATCTTTAGATATTGTTGTTTTTATTGTTTTATTTGGTATATCTGATTCGCCTTCTATATTATTACCAAGATCACCATCAACTATATCAAACCCTATCATTTGAATAGAAGTTGCATTTGATATATAATCCATTCTTGGAGAAGCAGACGATGTTAGATCATTTGATTCAAATACATTGTTTGGTTCTGCTGTGAAATTTCTTCCTATATTACCAACTTTTGATCTTTCTAAGATATTTGGTTCTACTACGAGACCCAAAATAGGATTCGCACGAGCTGGTAGTGTTTGGCGAATTTGATCAAATACACTAAAATCAAAAACAGAAATTAAATCGATATATGTGTTGAAATCATTTTTGTTTGGATATTTTTTCCAATAATCTCTAGAGAGCCATTTTAAGTCTGTGTATTCTCCAGCCATTATATTTGAATAGTCGCCGATATAATCGTCTATTTCAGCACCACCAATCGACTCATATATATCTTCGTTGATAACATGTTGAGGAGAAAACGCAACCATCAATTTGTTAGAATCAACGGAAAATCTATCAAATGCGGAGACTTCAGAACTAACGTTCATGTCTAATCCGCCTATTAATGAACCAGAATCAATTCTAACCTTTTCTGTATATATTGTGTTGTTACCAAGTGTGGCAACTTCCATATTATATGTTTCAACAATAGACTCAAATGCATCGGAATTAAATCCTACAAAATTTGCAGCTTTTGGAGATGTTAGGAATTGTGTTTTTGTTTGGTCTGGATGAGAACTTGATAAGCTTGTTGTCACGGCAACATCAAACTTTTGCCAGAACTTAAATTGTGCTTGTAAATCATAAAACGATGATGTGTCAAAGTTTCCATTATAAGCTCTAGCAGCAAGTACATGGTTATTAAACGATGACTCTGTTAGTGGATTTACCCAATATCTCAGTTCATATATTGATCCAGAAAGTATTTTATCGGTCTTTGGATTTGAACCAGATCCAATAAATAACGTACCATCAGACACCCAAGCTCGATTTATATTTGGATATAAACTTCCACTTACAATAACACTCGCAGATCGTTCTACCGCAATCTTACCGTATTTGTTTGTTTTTACAAAGAAATCATACCGTTGTTCCGCCGATGACGAATCACTAGTAAGTCTTCTTCTGATCATAAGATTGAGTGGAATATCATCATAAAGATATTCATCTTCAATAGATGCTGAGAAGTAGTTTGTTCCATCACCGATGTGGAAATATATAGATCCTTTTTCTACATCTGTTCCATTTTTATTTACAGTAACATACCAATCAACTCTATTTCCAGTATTTTTTTGTAAAAGTGTTTGTTCTGGATCATTAGTATAACCGTATGTATCATTTGGTTCCATCTTCCAACGGAATGTGACTGTATCAGGATATTGCCAAATATCTTTTGAGTTCTGAACCTTTTCCCATGGCACACTAACATATTGTTGAGTAGTTGGGAGTGGAAAACTACCTGAGAAATTCAGGAAGTATGTATGTTTTTCCCATTCTGCTCTTGGAATTATACCCAAATCTGCATTATCAGGTCCACCATATTCTCGTATTGTAAGTAGTGTTTGTGGTATTCCATAAGCAGAAAGAAGAGCTTTTATACCACGACCAGTTCCTTTTGATTTATAGATGTATGGTAAGTTGTTAAGAACACGTCGCCATACTTCTTTTGTTCTTTCCTCTTCTGTTTTAGACAGGTATTTATTAACTGTTGTTTTTCCTGTCCATATTGGATCCCCACTACCACTTACACCTAAAGCATATTCCCACAAGTCTTTTGCTTGTGTTCCATGTGAAAGTGTCCATCCAAGATTTTTTGCAACATCATATATCAAGTCCTGAGACATACCGTCTTTAGGATGTTCTTCTCGTAGATTTTTCTTAATTATATGATCGGTATAAAGATATAGAACATCAAAATGATGTCCCACCATGTTTATAAACGTAACAAATTGTTCATTATCACGATCATCACGTAAATATTCAGGTATAGCTTTATTTAGTGCATTATAATTTTTTAAATCATAATCTGTTGCTATGTCTATCGTTTTAGAATACCATTCATCAACTTCATTTGACCCTGAAGTATAAAATTTGTATTTACCTTCTTTTGTTGCAATGTTATAATCGCTACTGGTTACTTCATACTTAGGATATGGTACGATTGAGGCTGATGCCTGTGATGTGTAATAATTACTACCCGTCGTTTCATAATAAAGCCATTTTTCAAACGAATCAAATCCAGTTATTGTCTTATCTTTAAGATTCTTGACTTTTATTTTATTAGCAGAAATTGATCCCGTGTATGTATCTAATAATGCAATTTCATTATTATATCTTTCAACCAATTCCATCTTGTACACGAAATTATTTACCCGTTCTTCTGCAGATGAATAGAAAACAAAGTTTTCAAATTCTCTAAAGTTTACATTTAGTTGAACTGGTAAATTACTCGATGAAATATATCTATCCAATATTTCCTGTGAAGTCTGTACGTTTGCGGATAAAATATCATTCCAAGATTTATAATCTGTTTCTGAATTTACCCAGTAATCATAGTCTACTTCAAAGTTAGGACCTTTTAACTTATTTAATTGTATCGGAACTGCCTCTCCAATATAATTCACAGTTTCGATATATGGTCTCATTATTTCTTCAGAAACCCAACATTCAAAGAATGTAGTAAGATCAGCTGGTAATGGTTCATATAATTTTACATAGAAACTATTTTTACTACCATCACTTGTTACATTTATGATATTTGCAATTTTATTTTCACCAAAATTCAAAACCACAGATGGAATTGTATCTTGTCTTGGGTCTATATAACGTAGTACAAATAGTTTTAATTGAGCTTGAGCTTGTTCAGAATCTGGATTGATCAAAGAGAGTTTTAATTCCGATCTATCCGGCGATATATCAGAAATAAACAATTTATTAGGACTTTCATATGTCCCTATTAAATTTCTGAAGAAGTTATAGACGATCTTATATACACCCGGTGTATTACCGGCAAATCTCATATCCCTATGAATGTCTAACCCAATATTAGAATTATCTATCTTCCAAGATTCTATATTGTATATGGAAGATATATAGGCACCATTTGGTAAAAAGGTGTGGAATTCAAAATTCCATTTTTTGGGATCAGGTGGATTTATCGGCGTACTATAAGGAACTTTTTCTAAAAGTTTATTGTCTTCTAAACTAACACGTACACCACGTATAGGCAACGTAGTTTGTAAAATTTCATCAATATTTTTGTATTCAAAGTTTGCCATATTAAATTATATACCTCAAGTACTACCCTTTAATGAATTTACAGTAGCCTGTAATGCAGCTATCTGTGCCTTTAGAGCCGTGATTTCTGCATCTTGGGATGCATTTTTACCTGAATTTTGTGATGATGCATTTTGTGAGAGGTTTTCTAATGCAGAATTTATGGCAGTTATTTGATTTGACACAGATGTTCCCAAACCTGTTAGTGTGTTATCAATAGTTTCTTGTAGTCCACTAATAACTGCGTCTTTATCTTCAATTTCTTGATCTTTTTTCAAGTTATCTATTGCTATAGAATCTATGAAGGCTTCATGTTCAATTTCATTACCAACCATAGAATCTATTAATTGTTGTTTTGCAACAACAATTTCTTGTAATTTAGCAATCTGAGCTTCTAAACCTGCAACAGAGTTTCTGTTTTGAACAGTAAGATTTCCTAAATTGTTTAGAAAATCATCCAAACTTCCTGATGCAGCAACTATATCCGTGAATTTTTTCTGAATGTTTGCCTCTGCATCAACTGCATCGTCTAAATTTGAAAAGTTTCTTTGAAGAATATAATTGAACCTAGCGGTTCTATATCTATCATCTATTGTTGGGACAAGAATTTTTCCTGAGTTTCTGAATATATTTTGGAAAGATGTTATTCTACCTATTTCATCTCGTGTCAATTCTCCATCAATAGGAAATATATCTTCTACTCTTATAAGTTCTTCCAGAGCTTGACGAAGCTGTTCTGATGGCAAAACCCCTCGTTCGTTACCTGTTAAAATTTTTCTAGCAATATAATAATCAAACGTATCAAGTTTCAAAACTGGATCTGAGTTGTATTTCTCTATACCTTCCAGTGCAGTTTTTATAGCGGCTGCATCTTTTGATCCCAAAAGTAAAGCTAGATTTTTTTCTTCCGCGATATACTTTTTTACTATTTCATATTCATACGTTTGTTTAAACGATCGAAATTTTTCAAGTAAATTCAATCTCTCGTCTGGTGTTGTTTTTTTATATCTTTCGAGTTTAATACCATTTTGTTTGAAGAACTCAAAAAATTCATCATAACTATCCATAGTAAAATTAGGAAAGTTATCAAGAATGTATTCAGCTTGATTAATATCTATATCAGCCAAAAACAAAAACTTAACTAAGTCCAGCGTTGTTGTACTTTGAGCACTCATCGTGTTACCTTGAAGTAGTAACTATTATCAAAAATTTGAACGGTATCTCCACCATCAGTTTCTGATTTTATAAGGATTCTATAAAATCTTTCTGGTTGAAAGGAATTCATCCAAAGATCAAAATAATTACCATCAGAATCACAACTTATTTTTGACCCCGTATAATTAAACGGTAAAATTACTTCATCAGTATGTGCATCTCTTACTTCATAGTACGATGATGTTGGTAGAAAATAATTCTTAATATAATAAGATTGTGTAGTGTAAGTCTTTTGTGGATACCGCTCATTTACATTTATTCTTATTTTTGCTTTTTCTGTCTCAGTATAAAACTTTTTGAGTTTTAGATTTAATACTGCATTTTCAGTGTTTATTTCTGTTAAACTGCCGGTTAAAAAAGTTGAATCATCCCAAATAACATGAAGTCTTGGAATGTATATCGTGTTACTATCAGTTCCAAAAAATTTCAAGCTATTTAAAGTTTGTGTTGATGATTCAATCTCTCCACTAAACTTTAAAATCATACCGTCATTTTCAAATCGACCAGAACCAGTTATCCACTTCTTAATTATTGGAGAAACATCCATGTAAACATCAGACGTTTCGTATGAAAAAGATTGTGTGCACGTAATATTATCAAAATTCCACCAAGTTCCTCCACCCTCTTTTGTAAAGTAAGAAGATGTTACTGTTGCAGATATAGAGCCAAAAATTAAAGATGAATCAATCCATGTATCAGAAACCTCATCCCATTCTAAATTTGATAGATATGGTGGTATATCCCACTCAACCCCAACTGATTTTGAAGTTCTGTATTTCCACGATACACCGTCTGTTGTTATTGGTACGTTATTATATCTACCCGTTCCATTAACCCATGATGAACTGACTGGATATGCATAAATTTTATACTCTTGGGGTATTTCTCGTGCTTCAGTTGTTTTTAGTGACAAGAAATATTTGACACTACCCGATGGTATTTTTCCAGAATTTACTTTCTCTTCCAATTCTGATAAATTGAATTTCATCAGAACTCGACTATTGTATATAGATGACCCCACATATTCGTGAGATAACTCAAGAATGGAGTCTATACCCGTGTTTTTAAACTCGGATTTTTCATATATTGTTGCATCAAACGTGGGGTATATCGTGTATATCATCCAAATGCCCTCACTTTACCAATGATGTCATTATCCGGATAACGGACTTCAAATATAGAAGGATCCAATGATGGGAATATTATTCCGTCTTTTGTTGCCTTGTCTATAGTATAAGAATTCCCAAAATATCCCGCACTAACATCATTAATGTTAAATACTCTAACAACAACAACCGTTTGAACTCCTTCAACTTTATCCAACTCGGTGTAAATGTTACTTATTACTATCGGTTGGTTTATCTGCCATCTCTTAATGTCAAAATAGTTTTTAAGTCTATTGATACAACGAAGAATTACTTGATTTCCATTTTGATCTGGCATTGTTATTATTTCAAATTCAATTCCAATGTTTATCACATATGCATCTTTTATATTAATCGCATCTGTTAACATTCTATGGTAACCAAGATACAACTTTAGATTTTCTTTTGTTGCTTCATTTATATTGGTTAATCTCCCATATGTATCATAACCAAGTGTGTATAAATTAAGAGCCAGTGGATTTACAACACGATCTGAATTGTAAATAGATTCTTCTGTCAGTTGATCGTCTTTTGTTATATATGCTTTTGCTATTGCACCATATTTTTGTGGAAGACTGTATGTTCTTATTATATAGTCTTCTTTTGTGACCGCTCTGTTTTGAGAAGCAAAATATGCTAAAGCGTTTTGACGAATTTCATCTATTGATTCACCTTCTTTGGCACCAGATGCTGGTTCTGGATTTGTTACAGCCAAACTACCAATAACCTGACCGTAAAGTACCAAATCCAATCCAGTTTCATCCAAAAGTATTGTTCTTGATTTTATTCGTGTAATAGTGTCACTTGGAACATTATCTCGTATGCCACCACCTGATGTATAATAAAGTGTGATGTCTGTATTGTTTGGTGCAAGTCCATATGTTTTTGTATAAAGGAAATTTGATGGATCAATATCAACAGAGGATAATGTTTCAATCCCCGCTAAAGATGATCCAATCAAATCTGGATTAGGAACCAGTAATTCGTCATCCAGTTCAGAAACACCAGCGCCAAACTGTATTTCTATCTTTCCATTATCCAATTGACGAGATACAAATCGTCTTGAAATTTTTCTTAACTTAAGCAAGTATGGTGTTTCACTACGGTATGTTGACAACTGCCTATCATTTCTTGGAATATTTGGCGTTGGTTCAAATATTGTATCTTGTGCCAAGTATGGTACGTGATACCATTTGTTACCATCAGAATCAATTCCATATAAGATGTCTATTATGTTTACATCTTCTAACTCTATTTTATCATATGGTTTTGGTTCACCAAATGAATATGCTTTTGTTTTTATAACACCAGATACAGCATTTACAGATTTCTTTAGAAGATAAAATGTTGGTTCATTTGTTATATCATCTATTTCAAAAACAGTAACTTCAGTTGGTTCTATACTAGAACTGAATTTAAAATCTAAATGATCAATTGTTCTAAATTCTGTTGTTATTGCTCTATTATCAGATGCAACTACCATTCCTGGTTCTATAGCAAATGCGTAAGCATAGTCTGGTCTATTATTATCACCCGTTCCAATTGCCGGTACTATTTGAAATACGTCTAATTTTACATTAGCAGCAATATTTGTCTTTGGTTTATAACCCATTGATTGTGCTAAGTTAAGAATATTTTGACGTTCCGATGCTTGTAGGATAAGAGACTCTTGTAGAGACGTATCGGTGTAGTAAGAAAGAACATCTCCGACGTAAGCTGCCATTTCCAAAAACATCATACCAGGTGAAGCTTCATTGAAGTCCTGATATGTATCTGGAAAATAGTTTTTAGCAAAATCTATAAGATTCTGTTTGAGGGAAGGGAAATCTCTTGAAAGATACCTGATGTCTTTTTTTACTAAATCCGCCATTAGTTTTGTGCCTCTTGAATTCTCAAATTACCAGTATCTGATATAAATATCTGAATTGGTAAATATATGTTTGTACCAGTTATTTTAAGTTCCAATCTTATGGTTATGGCATGATCTGGCTCTGATACCCTACCGTCCTCGGTTAGATTAAACCGAACATCGAGTTGAGTTATACCAACATAAGGAATCCAAGTATTTATAGCTTCAATTATTTCTCCACGAATTCTGTCTATAAACTCGTTTTCATCGGTTATGTTTTCAAAAAGTATATACCTCAATTCAGTT
>JACCEA010522219.1_pt1 | contig 12416 bp, 8 predicted proteins | sample 7449851 | NCBI WGS metagenome assembly JACCEA01 (sample SAMN15323453, study PRJNA562643) | freshwater metagenome | isolation source: river surface water | place: USA:Blue River Watershed | collected 2017-08-18 | reverse complement strand
GGTGGTAACAAATAGCTGGCGCTGGGACATTTGGGAGCAAGACCTTAGGGCGAAGGGGGCGATTTTAGTTCCTACAGAATGCGGGCATGAACTTCCCCACCTTTGACGAATTCCGCCAAAAAGCCCTAGCCGCTGGCTTTGATGAGGTGATTGAGCGTGAATGGGCGCCAAACACCGTGCTCGACACCCATACCCACGCGTTTGGCGTGCACGCCATCGTCACGCGCGGTGAGATGTGGCTGACCATGCATGGCCACACGCAGCACCTGCTGCCCGGCTCTGTCTTTGAGCTGGCGCCCCATGTGCCGCATGACGAGCGTTATGGCGCTGACGGCGCGGCTTATTGGGTGGCGCGTAAAAACTGACTTTGTCCCACGCATGACCGGCCTGCGGAGCAGGCCGCTTCCTCGCGCTAGACTTGCGCGCAATTCCTTATTTCAAGAACAAAGACACCATGGCCCTGAACGAACAAACCCTGACCGCAGCCCTGCAAACCGTGATTGATCCCAACACGGGCAAAGACTTTGTCACGACCAAGGCGCTGAAGAATCTGCAAATTCAAGGCGGCGATGTGTCGTTTGATGTGGTGTTGGGTTATCCCGCCAAAAGCCAAATTGCGGGCTTTCGCAAAGAGCTGATTGCGGCTGCCAAGAGCGTGGCGGGCGTGGACAACGTGTCGGCCAACATCTCGGTGAACATCGTGGCGCACGCGGCGCAACGCGGTGTGGCCTTGTTGCCGCAAGTGAAAAACATCATCGCTGTGGCGTCAGGCAAAGGCGGCGTAGGCAAAAGCACCACAGCGGCCAACTTGGCACTGGCCTTGGCCGCTGAAGGCGCAAGCGTGGGTTTGTTGGATGCCGACATTTACGGCCCCAGCCAGCCCATGATGATGGGTATTGAAGGCCGCCCCGAGAGCAGCGACGGCCAAACCATGGACCCGTTAGAGAACTACGGCGTGCAAGTCATGTCCATCGGTTTCTTGGTGGACCAAGACGAAGCCATGATTTGGCGAGGCCCGATGGCCACCCAAGCGCTGGAGCAGTTGCTGCGCCAAACCAATTGGAAGTCGTTGGATTATTTGATCGTCGACATGCCACCCGGCACGGGCGACATTCAGCTCACGCTGAGCCAACGCGTGCCCATGACGGGCTCGGTCATCGTCACCACGCCGCAAGACATTGCCTTGCTTGACGCCAAAAAGGGCATCAAGATGTTTGAAAAAGTGGGCGTGCCCATCCTCGGTTTGGTCGAGAACATGGCGGTGCACGTTTGCACCAACTGCGGTCACATCGAACACATCTTTGGCGCAGACGGTGGCAAGAAAATGGCCGAGCAATACGGCATGGACTACCTAGGCGCGTTGCCCCTCAACATGCAAATCCGCCTGCAAGCCGACAGCGGCAAACCCACCGTGGTGGCTGACCCTGACGGCGAAGTGGCAGGCATCTACAAGGCGGTGGCCCGCCAAGTGGCTGTGAAGATTGCTGCGAAAGCCAAAGACTTTTCTAGCAAGTTTCCTAGCATCAAGATCTCTAAAGAGACTTGATGCCTAAACCCATCATGGGTACGTGCGACGGTTGTTCAGCACTAGCTCGGCTGTGGCCGTTGTGCTGAGCGCACTCCATTGGCTAGTCGACAAACTTGACACTTGTTCTTGTGTCAACGCTTTGAGCTGTGTCAGTGTCATCGCACGCAAATCAGTGGTTTCGAGTGCCTTGACTTGATCGGTCGTCAAGGCGGCCACTTGTGAGTTGCGCAAAGCGCTGACTTGGCTGGTGGTCAAAGCTTGAATGCTGCCGGTTGACAGTGCCGCGACTTGGTCGCCAGACAGTGCATTGATTTGTGCCGTGGTCATCGCAGCCACATCGGTGGTTTCGAGCGCGCGCACTTGCGAGGTTTGAAGCGCCTGAATTTGTGTTTCGCTCAACGCCGCCACTTGGCTGCTGGTCAAGGCTGCGATGTGTGTGCTGTCCATGCCCGCCACAGTTGCCGTGCTCAAACCTTGAATGGTCACGGTGTTCAACGCTTGCAGTTGTGACGTGGCAACCAATCCATTGACTTGATCGTCTGTCAAGGCATTGGCTTGTGTGCTGGTCAATGCGCTGATTTGCGTGGTGGTGAGAGCACCAAGTTGTGCGGTGCTTAAGCTACCCAATGCCGCTGCATTGAACGTGGCGGCTTGGGTGGTGCTGAGTTGACCCAGTTGTGCCGTGGTCAGCGCTTGTGCTTGAGCGGTGGACAGGCCACTCACATTCAATCCTGCGATTTGTGAGGTGGTCAAACTCTCTAGCTGTGCGTTTTGCAAGGCTTGTACTTGGGTGGTGGTCAGTGCCCCTACTTGGGTTGAAGCCAGTAAGCTGACGCTGGTGGTGCTCAGTGCTCGGACATTGGATGTACTGAGCGCTGCAATGCCATTGGTGCTCAAGGCTTTCAGCTTGGATTCACTCAGACTGTCGAGCTGTGTCAGCGTGAGTGACTGAATTTGTGTCGAGCTCAAGGCTTGCATTTGGTCTTCATCAAAGCTGGCCAAGCGTGCGGTGCTTAAGTTGCTCACCACATCTGTGGCCAGTGCGTTCACTTGATCGGTTTTGAGTAGCCAAAGTTGGTGCTCGGTCAGGCCATCAACTTGCGTGCTGGACAAGATCGACACGTTAGATGTTTGTAGCGATTGCAGTTGAGCTTCGCTCAATTTTTCAAATTGTGCGGACGTGATGGCGCTGGCTTGTGCCGTCGTGAGTGATTGCATTTGCGCACGGCTCAAATTGCCAATTTGTACGTCAGTCAACGCACCAATAGCGGTTGATTGCAAGGCTTTGATTTGCGCTGTAGACAGTGCGGCTATTTTTTCAGCACTTAACTGGGCCACTTGAGTGGACGTCAAAGCCGCGATTTGCGTGGTGCTCAAGGCTTCAACTTGTGATTGGCTCAAATTGCCCAGTTGCGTGGAGTTGAGGCTGGCCACGACCGAGGTGCTGAGGGCATTGAGCTGTTCCCCCGTAAAGGCACTGGCGGCGTTATTGAACAATGTCTTTGCCTGTGCTGTGTTGAGTGCACTGACGCTGGCAGAAGACAAGCCTTGTACCTGTGCTGATGACAGTTGGTTGAGCTGCGCTGTGCCTAACGCACTCACTTGCGTGCTCGTCAATGCGTTGACTTGCTGCGTGGTGAGTTGCGCAATTTGCCTAGTGTTCAACATCGATACCGTTGTGGTTGCGAGACTGGTGAGGTCGGTTGCATCAATGCTTTGCAACTGTTCTTCAGAAAGCTGGTTCAGTTGCAGTGCGCTGAGCTGCTTGACTTGGTTGGCTGTCAGGGCTTGAAGTTGGGTTGTGTTGAGACCCGTCAATTCCGAGGTCGCCAGTTTGGTCAGAGTTTCATTGCTGAGTGCTTGAACTTGTTGTGTTGTGAGGCCCGATAGCTGTGTCGATGTCAGTGCAGCAGCTTGCGCGCTGCTCAGGTTCGCGATCTGTGCTGTGGTGAGTCCCTGCACTTGCGCACTGGACAGTGCGTTGAATTGTTCGGTGGATAACGCTTTGAACTGAGTCAGTGTCAGTGCGGCCACTTGGCTGCTATTGAGTTTGCCAATTTGTTCGGATGACAGTGCTTTGACTGTGGTGGCGCTCAGGCTTCCAATGTCAGAAGCGTCAATCCCTTGAATTTGACTTTCTTGCAAGCTGTTGATTTGTGCTGTCGTCAGTACCTTGACTTGAGCTGCTGTCAGCGCTTGCATTTGTGAAGAGGTGAGTCCGCTCAGTTGCTGCGTGCTTAGAGTCGTCAAGGTGCTTGCCGACAGATCTTTGACTTGTGTGGCGCTTAAGCCGCTGAGCGCGCTCGACGATAGGGCACGAACTTGTTCTGATGACAGTGCAGCAATGTTTTTGGCCGACAAGTTTTGTACTTGACTTGATGTCAGGCTGCTGAGCTGAGCGGTTGACAGGGATTTGAGTTGCAAGGCAGAGAGACGGCCCAGCTGTGATGCAGAGAGATCATCAATCTTGTCTGTCCCAATTGACTTGAGGGCGTTGATGCTGAGTGCCGCAACATCTGAATCATCTAATGCGCGCAGTTGTTCGGGTTGCAAGCTGTTGAGCTGTGTTGTTGTCAACGCGCTGACTTGCAAGGCCGACAGTGCTTGAATTTGCGCGGTGCTGAGTTGTGCAAGTTGCGTGGTTTCTAAACTTTTGACAACGTTGCTTGCGAGCGCGCTGATTTGTTTGGCGGTCAATGCACTGACGCCTGTAGTTCCCAACGCTATTGCTTGGCTGGTACTCAGCCCACTGAGGTGAATGGCGGTCAGGCCTTGAATTTGCTCTGCACCTAATTTGCTGATTTGAGCGGTTGTCAATGACTTGAACTGTGCAGGTGTCAAGGCAGCCACTTGGGTGCTGGTGAGGTTTTGAATTTGGTTGTCATCCAAACCGTTGATCGCGCTGGTGCTGATGGCGGCCAAATCTTTGGCTTCGATTGCTTGGAGTTTGTACGCGTTAAGCGCATTCAGCTGTGAATACGTGAGCCCTTTGGCTTGGTCTACGGTTAAGTTGGTGATTTGCTCTGCGCTTAGCTGGTTCAGCTGGGATGTTTCTAGGCTGGCAATTGCTTTGCTGCTTAATGCCGTGAGTTGAATATCTGAAAAAGGCAAATTTTTCAGATTGAAGATGGTTGAAACTTGCGTGGTGCTCAATGTCGCAATTTGTGCTTTCGACAAGATGGCCAGCTTTTCATCCAAGACGTTCAAATCCTCTCCATCAATCGCTGCGATTTGAACGGGAGTCATGTACGTCAGCTGCGTTTGAGTCAATGCGCCTGTTTGGGTTGAGGTGAGTGCAGTGACTTGGCTTGGGCTGAGTGAGGCAATCCATGGGCGTCCCAAGGCGCTGATTTGGTCGGTGCTCAGTGCTGCGATTTGTTGTGTTGAAAACTCTTTGATTTGGTTGGCACTTAATGCATTGATTTGACTGCTGTTGAGTGCTTGCAATTGCTGTGTGGCGAGCAACTTCACTTGAGCAGGCTTCAACGCCGTCACTTGTGCAGGGGTGAGGTTGGCCAGTTGATCTGTGCTCAGGATATTGATCTGTGCAGTGGAAATCGCTTGAATTTGAGTTGCTGTTAAACCCGAAATGGCGCTCGTGGCAATATTTGCAATTTGGTCGGTGCTTAGCGAACTGATTTGTTTGGCGCTCAAGCCTGCAAGTTGTGCAGGCTCCGTCAGTTTTTCCATATCAATAGCTGCGGCCGGAATTGTCCGGTCGACAGTTTGAGTCAGCGTTGATGCAATTTCCGTGGCCATTTGTTGCCTTTCCAATATTTGAAATGGTCAATGCAAGAAATGCGCCAGGATTTATTTAATTCATTCGTATGTATTCTTGGCGTTTCTTGATGCTTATCTGAGCTCAGATGAATCGTTGTCGTAAAACCGTCAATTTCTATGCATGGGTTGGGGCTCTATTTTTGGTATTCATTAATTCATTAAGATTAAACTTTAATTACTAATTAATGGTCTTCGCGTGGATCTACTAGATCAAACATTTAGACGTGTCACTCGTGCCTTCACGCGCTGGCCTTTACAGGCGGTCTGGAATGCGCTTCAGCGGGGTATTGCCATCCCGCTAACATCGCACTCATGAATCAACGCCCCAGTCTCCAAGTTGCCGTCGTCATGCGTCGCGAGCGTGTGCCGGGTGCCATGAGCCGTTGGCAGCCATGGCGCTGGGTATTGCACGATGTGACGGGACATGACTTGCTGCCGCACGCCGAGCACTTTGGCACCGAGCCACGCTGCTTGCGCCAAACCGACGACGAGCAAATTTGGTTGCACCCAGGCTTCAAGGTTGAGTTGTTCCGCGACGATGCCGAGGGCTATTACCTCAACGCGGCCTCGCCTGCGCCGTGCTGGTTTGTGTTGTGGCGCATGGAAGAAGAGCCAAGCGTTGGTGATGAGGTGATGGCGGTGCCCGCGATGGTGAGCCTGAGCTACCACGACGCAGGCCGCTGGTTGGATGCCCAAGAACATGTGGATCAAGTGCCCGCACCGCCTGAGGTGGTGGCATGGATGACGGAATTCATGGAGCAGCATTTGGTGGTCGAAGCCAAACGCCGCAAACGACCCGACAGCTTCCGTCCTTTGCAAGACCGCTTTGGCAACCCCGCATCGGTCAGTACCGAAAAGATACGCGGTGGTGGCCCCACCCATGGAGGCGGCTATGGCCAATGACGACACGCCCGCTGGTTTTTTAAGCCGTTGGTCACGGCGCAAAGCGGATGTGCGTGAAGGGCGTCCGCTAGCGGAGCCTGCGACTGAGTCGAGTGCCTCAGTATCTGGCAACTCGTCAATCCGTGTCCCCAATACCGCAGCTCCTGTGGCGCATGCTGCCCAAGCCGCTACATCTAATCCGACATCCCTTGCCCAGGCACACGAGCCCACGGCTGGACCTGCGCCCACGCTGGCCGATGCACAGCAGCTCACGCCTGAGTCTGATTTCACGGGCTTCATGGCGCGTGGTGTCGCGCCCGAAGTGAAAAACGCTGCCATGAAAAAGTTGTTCACCGACCCGCACTTCAATGTGATGGACCGCATGGACATCTACATCGACGACTACAGCCAACCCGACCCTTTGCCCATGGCTATGCTGCGTCAAATGGCCAGCGCCAAGACCTTGAACTTGTTTGATGATGAAGAGCAGCCAGAGGCGCTCGATGTCGTTACTCAGCCTGCGCCTACCGTAGCGGTGAATGCCTCTGTGCCACCGCCAGCTGCTGAAAATTTAGACACGCCTGAGGCCGACGCCAGCTAATTTGTGCGTGAATGACTTGCACGAAGGGTGAGCGTACGCTCACAGTGATTGTTTTTTTATGAATTAAGATTAAACCTTAATTACTAATAAACAACCTCCGTGCAATTGTTGAATCGCATATTTCGTGGAATACGTCAAATACTGAAGCGCTGGCCCATGCAGGTTGTGGCCAGTGCTTTGATGGTGATTTCTGCTTGGGTGGTTTATTACACCTACGAGTCCAGCGAGCGGGTTGTTTTTCAATACGCCACGGAAAGCGCCCAAGAACACGCCGAGTCCGTCACGCAGTTTCGCAACTTTTACGCCCAAGAGCTGGTGCCTCGCGCGATACGCGCGGGTGTTGAGGTGACGCACGACTACAAATCGCGTAGCAACGCGTTGCCCTTGCCTGCCACCCTGACCATCGAGCTGGGACATTACATGTCGCAAGTCGATGGAGGAACGCAAGTGCGCTTGTACAGTGATTTACCCTTCCCATGGCGTGCCGGTGAGCGCAAGTTGGATGACTTCCAAAAAAAGGCGTTGGCTCATCTCAATAAAAATCCAGAAACCCCATTTGTCCGAGAAGAGATGCTCAATGGTCAGCGCGTGCTGCGATACGCCCAAGCTGATCGCATGCTGTCTGGCTGCGTGGCCTGTCACAACCGATATCAAAGCTCACCCAAAACAAATTGGCAGGTGGGTGATGTGCGCGGGGCGCTAGAGGTGATCTTGCCCGTGTCCCAGTGGCAGTCTGCAACAACCGATGTCCTGACCCGCACTTTCACCGTGTTGTTGGGCGCGTTGCTGGGGGGCTTGTTGTTGGTGTGGTTGTCGGTCCGAAGAATACGCACGGCCTTGATTGTGGCCCGTGACTTATCAACCCAGCGGCAGCAAGCAATTGGGCAGTTGCATCAAGAAATTTCTGAACGTCAATTGATTGAACAAGAGTTGCGCTTGAGCGAGAGCAAGCTCAACAGTATTTTTGCGTCTGTGCCAGAAGCCATCGTCGTGGCGGATGCCCGAGGTCGTATTGTTCAATGCAACGTGGCGACTGCAGAGATCTTTGGGTTTTTGCCGCAAGAGCTAGAAGGTCAAAACATCAATGTGTTGATGCAGCCCCAAGAGCGCCAAACACATGACGAATATTTGCGCGCCTACGAAAAAACAGGAACGAAACGACTGCTTAATCAACCACGGATTGTGCAAGGCATGCGCAAAGACGGCACTTTATTTCCCGTGCGCGTCACGGTGAAAGAAACGCGCGTGGACGACGCACATTTTTTCATTGGGGTTATTCAAGACTTCACGGCCATTCAAAATGCGCAAGACTTGCTGGTTGACGCTAAAAACAAAGCCGAGCAGGCCAACCGCATGCGCGGCGAGTTCTTGGCCAATATGAGTCATGAGATTCGTACACCCATGAATGGCATTTTGGGAATGACTGAGTTGGCCATGAGTACCAACGACAGCCAAGCGCAAAAAGAATATTTATCACTGGCCCGCGATTCGGCCAGCCATTTGTTGCACATCATCAACCAGATCCTAGATTTTTCAAAAATCGAAGCGGGTGCATTGGAACTGGAAGAGCTGACGGTGTGCCCGGCGCAGTTGATTCGTCATACAGCGCGTTCGCTGGAGCAACTGGCACAAGCCAAAGGCGTGGTGCTGCGTGTCAATAACGATCCTGCTCTGCCTGATCTGGTGTGGATGGACCCCGTGCGTGTGCGCCAAGTGCTGACCAATCTGATTGGTAATGCCATCAAGTTCACAGAAGACGGTACCGTCACGGTCGATTCAAAGGTGCAGGTTGGGGAAAAGAGCGGCACGGTGACGTTACACATTTCGGTCACTGACACAGGTATTGGTTTTGACGCTGCACGTGCCGAAGCCTTGTTCAGCCCATTCACGCAAGCTGATGGCTCCATCACCCGATCGTTTGGTGGCACGGGCTTGGGGTTGGCGATCACGCGTAGCTTGATGCAACTCATGGGTGGGGAAGTGTCTGCGTCTAGCCAGCAAGGGCAGGGCGCTTGTTTCACCATCACGTTTCCAGTGCGTTGCGTTACCGAAACGTCTGCTGACACCGTGGTGTCGGGGGCCTTGCCTCATGAGGTTGATGCGCAGCCTTCGATGCGTCCCATGTCTGTGCTGCTTGTGGAAGATCACGAAATCAACCGAAAACTTGCACAAATCATGTTGCAACGCATGGGGCATCAGTTTGTGTTGGCCAGTGATGGCCAGCAAGCGTTGGATTGCTTAAATAAGGAGCACTTTGATGTGGTCTTATTGGATGTGATGATGCCTGTGATGGATGGACTCACGGCACTGCGCATCTGGCGTGAGCGAGAAATCGAACGGAATTTGCCGCGCACGACGGTATTGATGGTGACTGCGCATGCCATGACAGGTGATCGGGAACGTTTCATGGCCGCCGGTGCGGATGGCTATGTGTCTAAGCCAATGTCTGAGGTATCGCTGCGTAAAGAAATCAATCGTGCTTGCTTGCGTAACGTCTAACTAAGGCTTCTTATGTGAGGGGGATTGCAGGCCAGCTAACATCGCTGCTTCATTTAAGAAGCCCACTACGCATGACCACGCTGATTTGCGACTGCAACCAGACCCAACCGCTAGACCCGAAGGCGCTGAGCCAAAGCCTGTCTGAGCCACTCACGCTGCACACGGCTTTGTGCCGCCGAGAGGCGAGCGCGTTTGTGCAGGCTGTGCAAGGCGCCGACGATGTGGTGGTGGCCTGCACTCAAGAGCAACGCCTGTTTGGTGACTTGGCCGTGGAGGCCCAAGCCAAAACATCGGTCATCAAGTTCGTCAACATTCGCGAAACCGGTGGCTGGAGCAGCGACGCCAAGAACGCTTCCCCAAAAATTGCCGCGCTGTTAGCCGCTGCGCATTTGCCCGAGCCCGAGCCTGTGCCCACGGTGACGTTCAAGAGTGCAGGGCGTTTGCTGATCTTGGGGCAGATGGACCAGGCCGAACAAGCAGCCGCTTTGTTGGCCGACACCTTGAATGTGACGATCTTCACCCAAGGCGCTGGCGAGGTTGGCGGCGCACAAAACCGCACCTACCCCGTGTTGGGCGGCCAAGTGGTGCGTGTGGACGGTTGGCTGGGCGCGTTTAAGCTCACCTGGCAAAACAACAACCCGATTGACCTGGACCTGTGCACACGCTGCAACGCCTGCGTGGCTGCTTGCCCTGAGCAAGCGATTGGCTTGGACTACCAAATTGATTTGAACAAGTGCAGCTCGCACCGCGATTGCGTGACCGCTTGCGGTGCAGTCGGTGCGATTAACTTTCAGCGCGAAGCGCAAGAGGAAACTGCCGAGTTCGACCTCGTGCTCGACCTGCGCGAGCAAAGCGCCTTCACACGCCACGCGTTGCCGCAAGGCTATTTCCGCGGTGCAACGGCAGCCAACTTGTTGCGCTTGCGCGAGCTGGTGGGTGAGTTTGAAAAGCCCAAGTTCTTTGACTACAAACAAAAACTCTGCGCGCACAGCCGCAATGAAAAAGTGGGCTGCAACGCTTGCGTGGACATTTGCTCTGCCGAAGCGGTCAGCTCCGACAAGTCGCGCCAACAAATCAAGGTCAACCCCAATCTGTGTGTGGGTTGCGGCGCGTGCACCACGGTGTGCCCCACAGGCGCACTGACCTACGCGTATCCACGTGCCAGCGAGCAGGGCGTCAAGCTCAAGACCTTGCTCAGCACCTACCAAAAAGCTGGCGGCAAAGACGCGGTCATCTTGCTGCATAGCCAAGACGCGGGCCAAGCTTTGGTGAATGAACTGGGGCGCGCAGCACAACTCAAAGTGGCCAAAGGTCTGCCTGCGCATGTGATTCCTGTGTCGCTGTGGCACACCGCCAGCCTGGGCTTGGATGTGTGGCTCACGGCCTTGGCCTATGGTGCCGCCCAAGTGCTGGTGCTCCACACCGCCGAAGAAGCCCCGCAATACGCCGACGGCTTACAAGCGCAAATGGCGCAAGCCCAAGCCATGCTCGAAGGCTTGGGTTATGCCAAAGCCGGACGCATGCCTGTGCAGTTGGTTCATGCCACGCAAGCGATGGAGCTCGATGCCGAGCTGCAACGCCTCGCCACAGGCCAGCAGCGCTTGAGCACCACGGTGCCCGCCGCCACGTTTGCGGTGATGGCTGAAAAGCGCAGCACGCTGAGCATGGTCATTGACCACTTGCTCGAACATGCACCGGTCTTGAAAGCCGCTGATGCACCCGAAGCCTTGGCTTTGCCCAAAGACGGCTCGCCATTCGGTTCGGTCGAGGTCAACAAAGACAGCTGCACCTTGTGCATGAGCTGCGTCAGCGCGTGCCCCGCCAATGCGCTGCAAGACAACCAAGCTGCACCACAACTGCGCTTCTTCGAAAAGAACTGCGTGCAGTGTGGTTTGTGCGTCAGCACCTGCCCAGAAAAAGCACTCAACCTCGTGCCGCGCTTGTTGCTCACGCCGCAACGCAAAGAAGTGCGTGTGCTCAACGAAACCCAGCCATATGGCTGCGTGCGCTGCGGCAAACCCTTTGGCACGCTCAAAGGCATCGAAGCCATGATTGGCAAATTGGCAGGCCACTCGATGTTCCAAGGCGATGCCTTGGAGCGTCTCAAGATGTGTGGCGACTGCCGCGTGATTGACATTTACTCTGCTGGTGACGAGCAAAAAATCGTCTAACTATTTTTATGACCGAACCTCACCTGTCCTCTGCCCTTGACGAAGAAACCGCGCGCGCTGAGCTGTACGGTTTGATTTCTGAACTGTTTTACGCACCCGCCCGTTCTGAGTTGCTGGCGCAATTGCGTGTGGCTGCCACGGATGCGCCTGCGTCGGGTGGTTTTCTGGAAGAGCCCTGGCGTCAATTCGTGGGCGTGGCCCGCGAGATGGACGACAAAGCCATTCAAAGCGAGCATCACGCCCTGTTTGGTGGTGTGGGCAAGCCCGAGGTGTATGTGTACGCCTCGCACTTCTTGACGGGCTTTTTGAATGAAAAACCTTTGGCTCAATTGCGCACCGATTTGACGGCGCTGGGCCTAGGCCGCGACGACACCACCATGTCTGAAACCGAAGACCATGTGTCTTATGTGTTTGAGGTGATGCGCTTTTTGGTGGCCGGAGACGATGTGTCCGTGTCCAACCTCACCCAACAAGCCAAGTTTTTTGCTGCCCATGTGCAAACTTGGTTGCCTGCGTTTTGCGATGCGGTGCAAGCCACACCACGTGCCCGTTTTTATGCCGCATTGGCCGAGCTGACCCGTGCGTTTGTGAGTGTGGAGGCTCAGGGCTTTGACATGTTGGCCTAAGGACTGATCCTTACTTCTACTTTTGACGACTATGCGTGACGCATGCGCGACAAAGTCATTTGAAAAAGGCAGCATTTAGGTTCGTTTTGAGTTTTCTGCTGTTAATCCGTATTGGACAAACTCACATCATTGGTACAGTATGCAAAGTCGTGCATACCCACGACATCACGAGGAGCTAAAAATGAAAAAAGAACAAACCACCGAACAAGCGACCCCATCGCGCCGTGGATTTTTTATGGGTGCCGCCGCTGCTGGTGCCGCCGCTGCCGCTGTCACCGCATTGCCCGGTCTCGATACCCCCTCTGCTGAACTGAACAAACTCCCTCCCG
>JACCEA012441732.1_pt1 | contig 12417 bp, 21 predicted proteins | sample 7449851 | NCBI WGS metagenome assembly JACCEA01 (sample SAMN15323453, study PRJNA562643) | freshwater metagenome | isolation source: river surface water | place: USA:Blue River Watershed | collected 2017-08-18 | reverse complement strand
GAAGTTTATGACGCCGATTTTGATTGTGATATAACAGAAGACGAAAAGTATGGCTGGTTTAGCACGGCTTATTTAAAAGACGAAAGGATTGTTATTAATTTGTATGGGCAAGTTGGAGTTGGATGCAAAAAACATCCTCTGCACAGAAATTGTCGATATGATTTTATTTATGATTCTGTTTACAGGGCATGCGCTTATGTTACCGCAGATTATAGCGGGTATCTGCCAATTAAAATTGGCATCCCTTATGGAATGGGTTGTGGATTGGCTGGTGGAAGCTGGAGGGTAGTTTCTGCTATTCTTGAAGATATTGAAGAGCGTTTTGATGTTGAATTTGTGGTTTACAAATTAAATAGTCATTGACATTCTCCCCAAAATCAAGTATTCTACGTTTATGAAAAAGCTTGAGAGATACTACAAGAACGGTTACGATTTCACCATTGTTGCCAGAAATGGCGACTTTGCTCTTGCTAAAGGCATCAGCCGTCTTTCGGGGCGCGATAATTGGGAGGTGATTGAAGTTCAATCCCATAATGGCATTTATATGGGCAATAATTGGGTAGATGCTAAGGAGTTTCCGCCTTCTAACGAACAATTTGGCATTCACGGATGGACGGCTTTTAATGAAAATCACGCTTGGGAGCTTTTTAACAAAAAAAATTCTCTCTAAATAATGTTGCAGCTCCGCAAGACACTTAAAACGTTCTCGTCATAACGAATTCGTATTAATTGAATAGCGTTATCTTGACAAAAATTGTTTTTTATTTGATCGTTCTTCCGAGTGTTTTGCAGTCCTAGTTCTCCACCAAATCTTTCAATGGGTTCAAAGTGTTGAGCGCCGTCATATTCAATCAAAATGTTTGATTGTGGTAAATAAAAATCAAACCTTAACTTATTTCCTGTTTCAGATACTAAATTAGCAAATGTTTTCTCATGTTCGAACAAAACATTATGATCGGTTAAAATTTTTGCCACAACCCTTTCTCCCTTAGATTTTGTTTTACAGCAAGGACATCCAATTTTGCCTTTTAAAAAATTTCCCACCCGCGCTTTGAATTTGATTTGATGCTCAAAGCAAAAAACTTCTATCACAGAATGAAGTGTTTCGTAATTACTAATATCGAATTCATACTTATTAGCATTGATTGACCGCAGCCTTTTTAACAAAAATTCGTGATCAAGTTTTTGGCGTTTAGAAGTTTTTTCGTGTGAACATAAAACACACCCGCTACCTCTCATGTGATAATTAGCGACTTGCAAAAAATCGCCATGTATTGGACAGGTAATAATGATTTTATCTTTTAATGTTTTAACCTCAGATTGATTTGGGTATGAATAAAAATTATCATGTCTTTCTTTAAATTTTTGAAACATGGTGAAGGTTGGCATTTTATTTTGATCCGCTGTTTTCATGTCTGCGCATTTAGGACATCCGCTGCCAGCCAAATGATGATCGGGACGTTGGTGAAATTTTCCATGTTGGTGGCATATGATTTCAACGTTAAGCGAGCAATTTTTATACCGCACTAATGAATAATCATATGCTGTTCCATGTTTTAATCTTGCTTTTTTTATAAAATCATCGGTTGTATGGGCGCGTGACATATATATCATTACACCAAACACAGCGACACGAACAGATAAATGCATGCATTTCCTTAACAATGGCGAATGGTGAGTGGGGCGTTACATGAATTAACAATATTTTGCCAAATGTTTGCAATATACATTGACTTTTTCTCAAAAACATATTATACTGCCAACAAGATTAAAACTTATGAAATACAACATTGGAGAAACACTAATCTGCATCAACAACCAAGACAGCGATTCGCTGGAACTAAACCAAGAATATATTGTTGTTGATATTAATGAACATGGGAATATTGGGGTAAAATGCCCCGCAACTGGCAAGCTTTTGCGCCATTATTATAAGCCCGAAAGATTCCAGCCGCAGATGACGCGCAAACCTTTTGCGAAAGCTGGGGCGATTTATAAATACAAGGGATCAAGCGAACAACTATATATGATTATTGATACTGATTATGGATTTATGTTGGTTTCTTTGTCTTCTGGAGTGCAACATTATCCGTCAGTTGAAAAACTAGAAAATACAATTGGCAATACAGAGGATCTTTTTGAGCGCGTTGCAGATTCTTTGGCTGAATATATCGCAAACGAAACATGAATCCAATAACCATCAAATACAAACCCCGCAAACCTCGTTTGCGCCGTAGAATGCTCTTGGAGAGAATGGACATTGAACTGGTCGCAGAACAATCTTTGGCCAAAAGACAAAACAAAACCAAATGAAAACCCGCGAACAGGTTCTAAAAGAAATAGACGAAAGAATTGCTTTGTGGTTTAAGGATTTGTGGCTTGAAACGCCTTTAATTCAATATCTTGGATGGACAAAACATCAATTCAATTTATTCGATCAAAAAGAAATCATCCCAAATGAATATTGGGAATTAAATGAAATTAAAAAACCCGATCCTTGGATTGTATGCGCGGCAAACAAACACAAAAAATCTCATCTAATTATCTGTGGGGCGCGACATTGGGACTCTTTAATGCGCGGCCAAGTAGAAGCAATGGGCAAATATGATTACAATGATTGGGACACTGGATTTGTCGATCAGTTTGGAGAGTATTACGATAGGGAAGAGGCGTGGGTTGTGGCAGAAAGAAACAATCAAATTGTTAGGAGGGTTGGCGGCGATAATGGATATTTGTATTCTGAGAATTTATATTGACAATCGGCACAAAGTATAGATACTAAAAACATGAACAACAAAACTGTAACACCACACGAACTGCAATACCAAGAAGTTGTTACCTGCGACAACGAGCGTGAAGCTATTGACGTATTATTTCGGAAGGTATTCGGCTGCGGGGTTGCGTATACGGAGCCAGAGCATGAGTTTTGCCGCCAACTAAAGCGCGAGCTTGCCGAGGCGCGGGAGCTACTTCGTTTGCAAAATAGATGCCTTGAGGACACTAATTCTGCAATGGCTGAAAACATTTTGCTTCGGGAGAAGTTGGAAGATGCGGAATCTGAGATTGAGGCGTGTCACAGGTCAGTTGATAGTTACATTGACACAGTTTCTGACTACAAATTAAACGAGCAACGGATGCGGGTTTTATTGTCTTCATACAAAAGTCAAGTAACACGGTTGGAGCAGCACCGCGACAGTCTGGCAGATCTGCTTCGGGAGGTATTAGATGACGGCCTGCTCACAAACATGAACAGTTGGAGAACCCGCGCCCTCGCCGCCGTGGAAGGGGGGTCGATTGATGCATTTGCCAAGGTCAGATTACCTGACACCGATTACATCGCAGCCGTGGAAGGAAACCAATCGAACGCAGAGCGCGCGCAGCCGCACACGCTGGACTCCGATTCGTGAGTGACGCTCCAGCGGGTTACATGGCGCGTCTTGTTAGCCTTCTTCGATGATATGACAATGAAAATATACACCAACACAAAAGCTCAAGGCCACTATCCAGTCGGATTTGCGGCAATAGTAGTGGCACCATCGCCAGAACACGCGGCTTCTGTATTACGGACTAAAATGGAAGCGTATGGGCTAGATTCCAAAACCGTAATACCAGAAGACTTTGAGGAAGTCACAACCATGAATCCGCATGCCATAATTTTGAACGATGGAAATTATTAAGGCTAACACCAAGGACATTGGCACAACGTGACCGATGCTGCCGACACAACCCTATCCCGACACCATTTTCCTGACGCCACGAAAAAGGTTGACAATTTCCCAAATATATAAACAATAAAAACATGGAAAACAAACAACAACTAATGGAGCGCGTCTTTACTTGGGTGGAAACCGCCGCCAAAAACATTGGAGACTTTGCGCAAGAACAAATTCCTCCTTTTATTCATGAGTTTCTTCAATGGAAGTTTCTTGAAGCTGCTATTGACATTAGTTGTTGGGTTGCCTTTTGGTCTGGGCCTGTTGTTGCCGTATTGATTGCGGCACTTATAGGACGAAAGAGACTAAAGAAAGATGGTTATGCTGACGAGCATACGCAGGGTTTGTTTGGTTGTGCTGGAACTGTCTTAGGATTAATTTTAATATTTGGAGCCATATCGTTTCCTAGTAAACAAATCAAAGACATGATTCAGATAAAAGTCGCCCCCAAGGTCTATCTTGTTGAAAAAGCCGCAGAAATTATTCAAAAAGCAAAATAAATGAACGTAGCCTTTTACAATCAAAAAACCCGCAAATTTAGAATCGAAAACATGCCTTGTGTGCCAAACTTGGGCGACCGAATCCACTTATTCAACAATAAAGAATCTTTTGGAACGGTTCAAGAGTTGGTGTGGTTTCCTTGTGAAGAATATCTTGACGATGTTGTGGGCGGGTCTTTCCCTCCAATGTTGAAGGTGGATGTGTTGGTTGTGGTGTTTTAATCATATGAATACTTATAAAATAATCTTGTTGTGCTTTTTGGTTTGGTATTTTGCAATGCAAATAGCAGATCTTATCTCAGAGGCTCAAAAGCGAAATCTGCCCACACCAGTAATCATTGGCTGTTTTGTTGGACTTTTTGCGAAAAACGCCACGTTGATTGTTTTGGCGGTTTTGAGTTGACAATCCGCTCAAAATATATAGACTAAGAATATGAAAATCATTTCCTCAATTATAGCATTGATGCTTTTGTCTTGTGATAAACAAAAAACCCACGACACCTCGTTCGACTCTTTAACTATTCGCGTTGTCGATGGTCATGAATATGTGGTATTTTATTATGGCTACGGGTCAGATTTGGAGCATCACGCGGGTTGTAAATCATGTAACAAGAACCGATAATTTAAAATAATAAAAAATATGAAAGAATTCTTGGTGAAATTTGAATGTGAGTATGATATTGGCGGCGACTTTGATAGTGGTCGCGGTGATCTATTGTGGGTCGAGGCCAATAGCTATGCAGAAGCTACACACAAAGTTCTTGATCATTTGAGGCAAGATTTTGGTGATATTGATGAAGAGCTTGTATGGTTTAAAGCAAAACCGTATGTAATCAAAAATCTATAATTTTAAACATTTAAAAACAACCTATTATAAATTATGAAAGAACAAGTAATCCGTTACGATGTATACGACAAAAGGAACCGTTGGATGGGCAGTTATTCAACTTCTTTGAGCCGCCCAAATCAGCCTTCTGCCCTACAAATGGCAGGAATTAACTGTAAGCAAACCCAAGGGAAGCTCATTGCAGTCCATGAATCGGGCCTAGAAGAAGAGGTCTTGAATCTGATAATTAAAAAAGAAACGATTAAATAATAATTTAATATGAGTGTGGCAGAAATTGAGTTTTGGAAGTGTGTGGTTGAATGGTTTGGTGGGATAGTTACTGTTGTGGTGTTTTTGATGATTGCTTATAGGATTTATAGGTCTATGTAATAAGAGAGTAATAAGAGAAAATTCCTAGTAGAATAAAGGATTTTTTAATATTAGAGTATAGATAAGATGAAGAAGAAAGATATAGTAAGAATAGCGGTGTGTTTGAGTGTGTTTTTGTGTGGATGGGTGTTGAGTGGATCTACCCCACGCCCTAAATAAAAAATAACCCCTCATTCTAACACAAATTCAACCCCCTGTCAACCCAAAAAACCCTTATTTTACAGTGCTTTTTTACTCTTTTTACATTGCTTGGTGGTTAATTGGTGCTATTGCCCATGTAATTCACGCCTATAAGAAAACAAATAAAATCATTGGTATTGATTTGATCTGTGGATTATGTTTTGGTGGAATATGGTTGATTTATTGGTTGGTTTCTATCTGTGGAGAGGTTGTAATTATTGAAAAGCGGCCCAAAAACCCCCAAGATCAACCGAAATAAACCTAAATAACACCAACATGTATATTTTTGGACGGTTTTTTTGTATTACCTTGGCAAAAAACGAGACACCATGTATATAATTGGACTAAAATTTTGCCCGTTTTTCGTCTTTTTTGCGTAATAAAGGGCGATTTTGGTTGACCTTGGGCTAAATAAGCTTAATAATGGCATTATGAGTATGAACCCCGTTTTGTTTCTGTTGGTCGTAATAACTGCATGGATGGTTAGTGGTGGATTGGCATGGCTTTACTTTTGTGCAGTAAGAGCTACATTGAAAGCCAAGTATCACCCGCTGCTCAAGTCTATGCTACAGGGGCCAATCGCATTAATCTTTTTGTATCGTCGTGAGCGCCAAATAAAAAGAGTATTGGCGGCATTTGAGAAGATCTTTGGGAGCGGCCCAATTAATACAAACGATTTCAAACATTAAACCAACAAATAACAAATAAATGAACGCGCCCAATCTCATGAAACAAATGAAGAACCAACTCGAAATGAACGTGTTGGTAATCAAGAAGTTTGCCACGCAAATCAACGATCCAGTTGAACGAAACCGAATCCTTAACCAAGCAAACAAGCTTCATGCCAGCATTCTTAGTGAAGGTTTTAATACACTGACAGAAGCAGAGGTTGCTTATCTTTGGGACATCTCAATGGTGATTTTGGCCGTATATCTGGACACGATGAACGACCCTGAGTTCTATGGCGTTTTCTTTGAAAACTAAAGCGCCGCAATGCAAATAACAGCATATATCTTTTTGTTCTTTTGGGGGCTGTTTTTGGCTCATGCATTTGGGACTATAAAAACCAACAGTATAATGACCAAGCTAATTACTTTCTTTTTGTTGATTACGTCTTGGGTTGGGGCGGCGTATTTATTTGGGGTTTTGCGTTGACTGGGAATTTAAAATCGGTATAGTATAGGCAAGATGAATGGTCCAACTATAACCGTTGTTTTGATTTTGATTGGTCTGGTGTGTTTCTTTGTTGAAACTTTTTTTCACAAAAGATATTGACATCTGGGCAAATCGTGTTAACGTTCGCGCATATGAACTACCTGATATCACATTACGGCGCTGGCATTGCTGTCGGCCTTATTCAAGAAGATGGCGCACAAGAAGACATGACCTTGGCCCATAATCTATTCAACTCCACAGTCCACGAAAGTCTCTTCCACGGGGCCATTCTATTTGACAGCGTAAAACAGTTTCGGCGCTTTTTGGCTTATAAGGAGTTCTTTAAGGTGCGCATGGGGCATATCACCAAAAAAGAATTCAGCTATTGGAAGTATGCATTTAGAAAGGCGCGCGAAATCATGCAAACCAATTGCCGCCAAAACAACTTCATGTTCCAAATCACTGCGGCCAATAGTAACTATAACCTAGGGGAACATCAAGACGAAACTGATTATGAAAGTTAAACAACTGTTTAATCGCAAACCTTCAACTCATTGATCAACTCAAACAATATTTAAACAAATGAAACTATTTAATCTATTCCGCCGTAAACAACCCAAACTCGGCCCCTCTATCTTTTTCCAAAGATCTTGGTTGACAAAGCAGGTGGATGATGCTATCTATAAGGCGCAATTCAACCACGCGCTTGCATTGGGTGAAGTAAAAGAACAAAAGTAATTATTTTCCCTTTTTGTTTTTGCCGCAATAACTATCGGTCAACGAATGACAGTTTGGACACAGAAACCGTAAGTTACTTAACCTGTTATCGTTGTTGATGCCGTTGATGTGATCGAGATGTAAGCTTAATTTTTGTCCACTCCATTCATTGATACCGCATACTTCACAAACATAAGGCTTTAAATCATACTTTTGAATTTTTTTGTTTAATTTAAAAGAACTCAATGATCCATTTTCAACAAAAGCTTCTTCTATAGGAACTTCTGCTGCCCAATTATGAGTTTTGCCTTTCAAATGTCCCTGTCCTGTAAAATGATCGGTATTCAAGTTCAAACATTCAACCCTTTTGTCAAATCCAGAATAATTTCCTCCAGACGGCTTTAATCCCTGTTTTTTTAGGCATTGAGATACAGAAAAAGACTCAGCAACTATCTTTTTAAACTCTTCATTAGATACATTAGACTTACCTTTTAATTTTGTCGGATCGCGTCTTCCATTACACCAATCATAGACTGTTCTTTTGTTTGATCCAATACTGTCTGCTATTTCTTTATAAGATAAACCTTGCTCCCTTAATTCAATAGCCTTATAATACATGTCTTGTTTATTCATAATATATATTACACGCAAAAAAGAAAAACACTAAAAAAAACAAAACGGATGCGTATGCTAATTGGTAACGCACACGAACTTAAAATTCGTGGTTTCTCGGTTCGAATCCGAGCGCATCTACCATCTTTCAAGCCCGTCTCCTTAAATGGAGGCGGGTTTTTTGTTTTAGGTTCAATAGAGGTTGGCTAAATAACCCTAAGATTAAATCAAAAATTTACAAATATCATTTTGCAAGACAAAGTAAAAAATATAAGTCGTTTAGAATCAAGGAGTTATATAGAAGAGAAGATTTTAGGCGATTGATGTAAGTCGTTGATAGTGAGGGAGTTATGGCTTTTGGCCCCCCACGCCGCCGTAAGTCGTTGGTTTTCAAAGAGTTGTGGCTTGTCAATTTAAAACAATAAAAAACCCGCCCTCCACTTGGGAAGGCGGGTCGATCTACTAGTCCCCCACTAGCTCACGATCATTGCTCCAACACTGGTAGGATTGCTTGGATCAACCGCAACGGTATAGCCAAGGTCACGAATCAGAATGTCCCGAATGGTGAACAGCGGAGCGCAGGCGGGAGACATTGCGCTTTGCAGACGCTTGAGAGTCACCACGCCGCTCTTGCTGAGAGAAGCAACCTTGGCATCCAGAGCCTTAGCCAGAGTTTGACGCTCAGTAGTCACAGCCTCGCCCTTGGAGTCCACAACAGCAGACTTGATTTCATGCGAGTAGTCACTAATGACCTTGTAACCGCAAACCCGCATCTTTTGGCACTCGCAATCAAGAGGGACGCTCACAACGTCCTTGGGATTGACTTCGACAACCACGGTGCGAGAACCGAATTTGACAGCATAGTTATGCGAGCCAACATGCAGACCATTGGAACACTCATTCCGACGATCATCGTCAACCTCAACACGGTCGCATTCGATTTCTTCGCCAACACCATTGAAGATGCGGCCAGTATTGTCAACCTTGCCCTTCTTGAGCTTGGTAGAACCAGCCTTGCAAGACCAGTAATCATTATTCACTCCCTTGTAAGCAAGCAAAGTGCCATTCTCAGTGATGGGAAGTTCAGCATAAGAAAGGAAATCATAAAGCTCCTTAACAGCAGAACGCGAAGGGTTTTGGCGCAGATTGCGGATGAACGCTCCGAAGTGGTCGATGTTATGATCTTCGCGGATCATGCGAGACAGCTTCTCTTGAAGCGAACCAATGATTTCAACACCGTCAAGGGCAACAATGCCGTTGACAACAGTGAAGCCCTTAGCTTCTACGGCTTGGCTAAGGCTTTGCGCCTCAGTTTCGGTCATGGCTTGCTTGAAAGCATCGTCGTCGTTGTTGTTGATAGCGGCGAGAACCCGCTTGTAGCGAACGGATTCGCACGGGCAGGTATAGCGTTGGCCTTTAATGAAGGCGACTACTGAGTTGTTCGTGATAATGTGGGGATGTTTCATGGCCCTATTATGTAGGAATTGGGGGCGAAGTCAACACCTTTTTGCATTATTTTTTATTTTTTGTAACTGCTTGAATGTCAACGAGTTGCGGCGCGCGGCCCCCCGCGCGGCCATAACTCACTAAAAACCAACACTCTACAAAAGCAAAATGCCCCGCCCCAACGTATTGAGGCGAGGCGGGTTTCGCTAAGTTGCCACTAGGCGAAAATCTTTGCGGCCAGATCCTTGCCTTGCTTGACCATCGCAGGGAATCTATCAGAACCGTAGTAGTTTTGGAACCGAATCATTTCTTGTTCGATTTTGCTAAGAGCGTCCCAACGGGCTTGTGCTTGTTTGCGAAGCGACTCGGTAGCGGTGTCAGGCTTGAGTTGAATATCGGGGAATAGTTCGGTCGCGATTGAATTAAAATATCTGTTGCCCTTTTCTTGGTATTGAGAAACCGAATGAGGGGCAAACGACAAACACAATCCATTCTTAAACTCAAAATCAACACCATCACCCAGCCTTTCTTCACAGAGCTTTTTGAACTTGTCGGGGTTGAATGACTTATATTCAAGACCAGACTTCTTCCACAGTTTGCTATGGGAACCATAGGTGAAAACGATCTTCCAATCGGTCAACTGTTGAACGAGCTCGACAATCTTTTCCAACTTGTCAGTATCATTGTTGAGCGTTAGAATGGTTTTGCCATTGGAAATCAATTCTTGAACCTTGTAAAGAGAAACGGCGGTATATTTACAGCGGCGCGGGGAAGTGTATCCCATCAACTCATTGGCCGCAATTCCACAACCAGTGTTCTTGCTGCCAGTCGAGACTTGGCCCATGCGTTGACGGATTGCCTTTGCCTCTTCCTTGGAAACCTCGCCAGCCGCCGCAAACCAATAATCTGCGCCTTCCACCCACGACTCAGGAGCAGTGTGGCCCTTCACAACAAACAAAGGAGAAGGAATGTTGTTCTTTTCCGCGAATGCAATGAGGTGATCGTAGCGGACATTTTGATCCGCATCAATTTGAACAATCGAGCCATTCTGGTGATACTCTCCTTGTCGAACAAAGTATCCATCATGCTTGGCGGCAAACCCATTCGGGCGCAGGTCAACACGCTGCTGATGATAACGGAACATTTTGCGGACAGGCTTTTTCTCAAAAGAATCATTAGTCCACGACAGGAAAAAACACTCTTTTGCAGGCACTTGAAAATTCGACGGCAAAATCTTATTCAACCCAAGAGAAGAAAACACTTGGCTATTGCGCCAAGCAGCAGTCGAGGCGTTGATCGCGAAACGCTCACGGGCAGTATTCACCGTGGACATTTCAGCCTTGATGCGGTTGAGTTCTGCATTTTGCAGTTCTTCGATCTTGTTGTTGATTTTGACGATGTTGCGCTTGGTCAACTCAACACGCTCACGGGAAGGATGAATTTCGATTTCATCTTCACCAGTGAAGAAGAGGACGACATTGTTGTAGAAAGGATTTTTGATTTCCTCGGTCTTATCAACAGCATACATGATGCCTTTGATATTGGCATAGATTTTGCTGGTCGAATCAAAGATAGAACGCGCATGGCCAACCTTGCCATATTGGTTTTCAATCTGCCATTCGCTTTTCGGGTATTCAAGTTCGCCATTGGTCACTTCGACATTGAAGCCGCCAAACCAAAGCAACTCAGCAACCAGCTTACGAAACTGATGGAAGTCACAAGATTGCACAGGCACAGCAACTTCGATGCCGCTTTCGCTAGAATCTTGCAAGTCCATGCGATGCGCGGTTGACGCTTCACCATTCAAGTTTGCGACATAACTGGTTTTCACTCCACCATGATAGGAGTCCACAAAAAACATATCAGCATAAGACAGCGGAGCCTTTGCGCCAATGCCAAAGCCGCCGATATTGCTATTGTCTTGATCCTTGGTGGATTCAAAGTATTGGAAGAATACCGAAAACACCTTTTCTTTTGGCAAGCCAAGAGCATAGTCACGCACGCGGAAATGCGGATCTTCCATAGTTGGCAGGGAGATACTGACAGGACGGGCAATGCCGTGCTTCTCATGTTCATCAATAGCATTCGCTACAATTTCACGCACAACAGCCCATGCTTTGTGAGTGTAGATTTGATCCCGAAGCAAACGGGTCATTTTGGCCAAGCCCTTTTGGGACACGGACATTTCAACGGATTCGACTTCGCCTTGAATCAGGCTGGTTCCTTGTTTGGTGGCAACTTTCATGTCGAAAAGATAACTGATTTTGTGGAATTGTCAACAGGTTTTTGCATTAAAAATGAAAAAAGGGCTAAGATTAATCATTTTTCTTGCAAATGTCATTTTGCAGGACGGAAGAAAACATTTTGTGTGGTATGTAAGTGATTGATTATCAATGAGTTATGGCGCGCGACCCCACCCGCCGCCATAAGTCCCTAAGAGTCAACAAGTTATGGCTTTTTAAATTGATATAAGAAAACCCCGCCCCCTGATATCAGGAGACGGGGCCACACCATGCACCCGAAAAGATCAAACAGGAAAACCCTCAGCTTCTAGCAACTCAAACACAGCATCTTGCGCAATGTCATGGAGGTCTGATAGATTGGTCATGTCGCCATTGGCTTCAATCAAGTCTTCCATTTCGTCAAGTCCATTCATCACACAAGGCAAGTCTGGCAGATCGTCAAGGCTCAAGCCACAGGTTTTTAAACATACGCGATCCATGATTCGCTTGCAGAATTTTCGGTTAGTGTCTTTCATTTTATTTTTTTGTTAGGGTTTCAATTAGGAAGCAGAGCGCCGCTAAGACAAGTAGACACAGGGTAATGCTCATGCGTTGCTCCTTTCTGGTTCGATTACAAAGCCAGTTTCGTCTTTCTT
>JACCEA010425441.1_pt1 | contig 12418 bp, 11 predicted proteins | sample 7449851 | NCBI WGS metagenome assembly JACCEA01 (sample SAMN15323453, study PRJNA562643) | freshwater metagenome | isolation source: river surface water | place: USA:Blue River Watershed | collected 2017-08-18 | reverse complement strand
TCTACATTTATAAATTGCATTTCATCTCCAATCATTACTGTTTTCTGAGCATCCCAACCATTATCACCATAATCAAATTGGATAATTTTATTATTAATATCACGAACCGAACCATCATATTTAACACACAAATCTTCTGCAATTTTAACAATTTTACGTTGTTGATACCCAGTTGATGATGTTTTCATACTTGTATCAATAACACCTTGTCTACCTGAACATGCGTGAAAGAAAAATTCTTGGGGATTAATACCGTGAATAAAAGAATGTTTAATAAATCCTTTTGCTTCATATTTTTGTTCATTATTTAAATTATCCCAAGGATAATGAACCAGTGTTCTATCTCGATCAAGCTGAGGAATAATACGACGACCATGAATACTCTGTTGACCTAATAATGTTGTAATTTGTGCAATATTGAAATATGAACCTTTACTTCCTGATGTAATAAGATGAACAAAATTATTATTTTCAGATGAACTTGCAATAACATCATTTTCTACAATAATTTTCTTTGAAATATTCATACCAATATTTTTTGTTTTTGTCAATACATTATTAATCTGTGATTCTCGTATATCTTCATTTCTTACATTTTTTTCCAATTCTTCTGCTTCTAAATAACCCTTTAAAATAATTCTTTCCAATTCATCGGGATTATGTTTTACTAAACAATCATTCAATCCTGTACTAAACCCAAACCATAATAAAAATGCATTCGCAGTAAACTGTACATCATCCACAAATTTCATCGACGTTTCTATCGTATATTCCTTGGCCAATATGTATAATATAGACGATTGTCCACCACTAAGTTGCATCTTATTGATTGTACCTTCTAATAAAACACCTTTTTTAATAACAACACGAGGTTCTTTAGCCTCTGCATCATTTCGTTTGTTATAATCAAAATCGTCAGGCAACATGAAACTAAAGATTGTTTTTGTAGTATAAAAATGTTCTTCTGGGTTGTATCCATTTTCTTTATAGACTCGTGTTATATGTGCAATTTTGTGATTCCATTTTTCAAAAGAAAACGTAGCAAGAGCATTTATAAATTGCATAAATGTTTCTCGACTTAATCGTTTTTTATATTTTGTCATTAAATACATACCTAAAACTCCATCTTGCACGATTGAAATATAAGATGTACTTGCTTGTGAAGAAAGATAGTTTCCTTCAACACTTGCAATCATTTCAAGTTCAGCTCGTGCTTCAATAGTTAAAGGGGAATGTACATTCATTTCATCCGTTGAAACCTATATTTTAATATAGGACTAGACTATATCTTAAGCCAATAAATTGACCCACATCCGTATATTAAATTATACTTGCGTATAATTAATCCCAGTCGTTGAGGGAGAAAGTACAAGACTTTCTTTACCCGCAGATTACCCAATTTATAAAGTTATTACCATTGGAGCCGGTCATTACCCGGGTTCCTCTATTATTTCTCAATAATAGAGTGGTATTTATAAACAAAGGGACTTCCTGCTAATAAGATGTGTTGCACTACTCAGTAGGTGAAGTAGCACTAGGAGGTAACACGTTTTTTACGCCTCCTGTTGGTGGCATTTCTATATTATTTAATTGAGATGTAATATTTTCAAATTGTTTATTGAATTTGACAAGTAGTGTATCCATTGTTTCAAAATATTTTATAGAATCATCTAATAAGTCAGGAAAACGATATTTGCAAAATTGTAAAACTTTTTCTTTTTGATTTTGATAACACTCCAGAGATAATTTTGATTTTTTTGCCATATTAAATTGAGGATTTGTTGGTCGTGTATTACGCCAATTAAAGATAAGTTTAAATTCGTCATCAACATCTTCTCGAGTCGCATAATAATAAGAACACGGAATGATATGGTCAATATTCCATAAAGTACCATAATTTTTTAAATCAACGTCATTGTACTTTAACCATTCGATAAATATATTTATATTATGTTCAGAATACTTGTAATTTTTAATTTCTTTTTTCCATTTTGTTTTTTCTTTTTGGTAAAAGTTGTATTTAACGTCGTAAAAATATCGATTATTTTCATTTTCCCGAATTTGATTTTTATTTTTATTATAATAATCATGCTGCAATTCTTTCATACGTTCCGGATTTTCTATCGCCCATGTTGATGGATTCTGTTTTCTATAGTTATTATTTTGTTCTCGTTCACATATTATACAAACGTGTCTAACAGTATCTCTATATTCGGAAGATTCTCGAACTTCGTTACATATTTTACACTTCCTTGGAATAATTTTATAACATTCATCGCATGTATTTCCATGATTACGAGTAAATTCTTTTTTATCCTTTTCTAAATTACAGAATTCACATATTTTACTTGTGATAGATTTATTTTTATTACACGCCATTACACGTTGTGAAATACATTTTTTACAAAGATTATTTCGAAATTCTGAAACGGGTTTAACTTGTTTACAATCAATACATTCTCTGTCTAAAACATCACGACAGTTTTTACACATGGTATCAGAATACATTGAAATTTTGTTAAATGTATTTTTACAATGTATACACGAAATTTTAGATTTTTCTTTATTATCATTCATCCGTTTTACGTTATAACACACTTTACAAATTGCAGCATTTGTTTTATATTCGGTTACATCTTTTTCAATGTTACATTTTATACATGTTTTAACAGTAGATTTTTCGAAACACATTCTACAAACATTGTAACCTCGAGGAAAAAAATCCATTGTTGATGGTTTTTCTAACTTGCATTTATCGCATGATTTAGTTGGTACTACTTTTTCCTTGTTTGCATCGCGTGCTACTTGTTTATTTTTACGGCATTCTCGGCATTGTTGTCTCTGGGGTTCAAAATCAGTTGGTTGTTTTACTGTATTACATCCATTACATTCACGAGGCGTAACGGAATAACACTCTTTGCAAATTTGTTTTCCTTTTACAAATTTTGATAATTCGTAATTGTTTTGACATTGGATACACTGTTTCATCTTTTTTATAATATCACATTCTTTTAAATAAATATTAATTCATTTTGTTAGAAATGAACATTTCACCATCATAATCAGCATTATAACATTTGGTCACTGCCAGTGGAAATCTGAAGGTCTTTCCAGGTATGATTTTAACTTTTTGAGCAATCATGCTCCCTGTATGCAACATTAATACCCGCATTTTCATACAGGATTAGACTATACCTTAAGCCGTGAACACGACCGATATCCGTTTATTAAATTACACTTACGTGTAATTAATCCCAGTCGTTGAGGGAAAAAGTTTATAAAACTTTCAGTACCCGCGGATTGTCTTTCAAAATAACATTTTTACGACTATACAACATCACTGTCATATAGGTGTAGTTATCTTCATAAGAGGTCCCCGTCATTTTGAGATATCTTGCCATACAATTTTTAATTATAATAAATGAATACTTTTTGGATATTTTTATTTGGTATACTCGTTGGAATTATTTTATATAATTTCGTGCAAATCGCTCCCAAAAAATCTGTTATAAGATGTATCATGTATACACTTGACGTATACATTTGTTTCCAATTAGCAAGTTACGTTGCATCAACACCAAATCTCTTTACATCCTTCTTAACCGGAGTCATTGCTTCACAATTATTTCTCATTGTTACACATGATTACTCCGGTAAGCATCCATTTATGGAAATCAAAAATTGTAAGACTAGGTTGCCCTGTTCCGACCCAGCATTAAGTCGGTTGTCTGTTTAAATAAAGAAAATCTCCGTCTTTTAATTGTCTTTCAACAATATCTCCAACATTTAATTGTATAACATTTTTTTCGCTGTATTGTACATTTTGAACTTCTTCTCCATCTCTAATAAGTACATCACCTGGAATTAATTTATATTTGTTCGTGTCATATTTAACATTGATATGATATAGTTTACCATCTGAATTAATTCGTTTAATTACATCATTTGGCAATAATTTAGTACTTTGTTTATAAAGAGCATATTTTAAATTGATACGTTTATCATTACGTACTATAAAATTTGCCTTTTCTTTATAAATAATATCCAATAGATAGTCACGATTAAATTCTGTAACTCGTTCTGGCACTGTTAAAATACTTGCAACTTCTGGAGGAATTGCCATCCATCCTAATGGTATATTTACATCTGGACCAATAACTGTACGAGAACTTTGATTAACACGTTTCCCCATAAGATGACTTCTAATAATACCACTTTTACCTGCAACACGTTCTCTGATACCTCTACGCGGGCGATTATTAGTATGTTTACTTTTACCATGAGAATTATCCATCAAACATTTTATACGAAAGTTAAGTGTAGATATATATTTTTGACGTTTTGTTTCATTTAGATTTTTATCCGCAAGATGATTATTTACCTTGACAATATCATAATACTGAATTGTCAAATCGTCATCACATACCATATTATCAGTAATGACAAAAGGACGAGAACGAGGAGCTATAACAGGTAAATGAGTTAAAATCAAACTTCGTGGATGAGTATTTTTTGCATTAATTCCCAAATATTGCAATTCTTCGTCTGTAATATCATCAAAAATACTCAATACATCATTCGCATTCATATTTACACGTTTTTGTATTTTACTTCCTGGTTCTTTATAGGATGCATAAATTTGATTATCAGCTATAGACAACATAATTTTAGGTTGAGTCGTATTACATTCATTACAATATTCAATTTTTGAAATTTGTTCTTGTACATGTTTAAATTTTGTTTCACCAGATTTACTCGTACTATCCAATTTATAAATTTTGATATAATTTTTTCCTAAAAGTAATTTATGACATTTTACACAAAAACACTTTAAAAGTGATACTATATATTTATAATAAAGCGGGTGCATAACATTTTCCTTCAAAGTTATATGACCAAAATGACCAGGACACATACGAGATGTCATTCCACATGTTACACAATTTACATTATTTTCCATTGGACCCATTCTTTCATCATAAACTGTATTGGGACCAGATACTTTTGACGATGTAACTTCTACAACAGAATACTTTAAAATATCTTCTTGCGACATGATACCAAATTCTATCATGTGAATCTCTTGTAAGTTTTTTCCATCTTTTGAACACATATGTAGTATTGTAAAATTTAATAATTTATAAAATTATTAAATTCATTTTTTATTTAAAAATGATGTTCATCTACACGAATCGTGCTAATTAGTTTAATAATTTCATCGAAAACTGTTGGATTTTCGACGCCTTTTATTAGATATTTTTTATTGGTACCACCGGTACCTGTTTTATCACCTATAATTCTCCGCACTAACTGAATATGTTTAAAACGCCACAAGTTAATTTTTTGGTCAATGTCTAAAAGTAATTGAATTACCCTGTAAAAATAATTGTTTGTTTCTCGAGTAAATAGATATATAATATTTCTTCTAGTATTTGGATCAAGTGTACCACCGTAATATTGTTCGTCAGAAACTTCAAAAGTTGAATGTGATAAATCAATCTCTGACAATTGATGATTTAGCAAGTTCAGTACTTGTTTCAATAAGATTTCAATTGTTTTAAATTGGTCACTTTGAATACCAGATGCCTTTCCGAGTTTATCTCTAAATCTAAGAAAATTAATCGGTGTCATTGTATCCAATATATTAACCTGAGCTACACAAAGATCCATTATTCTAGATATACAATTTAATTTATCAACCGAATCGTTATCACCTTTAAATGACTGTTTTAAAATACTTTGCAATTCAAAAATAATTTGTTTAAACCACAATTCGTGAACTTGATGAGTAATAATGAATAACATTTCATCAGGTGTTTTGGTAATTGTCTTTTGACAATCTAAAAGTAATTCCAAATTGAGATATTCTGAATACAACATTTTATAAAATTTTAAATTTCAATTTTTTTAACATTCATTTTTTAATCTTGAAATTATTTTGTGTTTGTTTAATACATGAAAATGCCGAAGCTGGACAAAATGCTGCTTTACACGTAGGATATATTTTTTCTGTATAATTTGCTGGACACGATCTGACTTCAACTTTTCCATTTGAACATGCAATGACATTTGGTTTACCACAATTTTGAAAACTTGTATTTCCTTGAGTACATTCAACTTGAGTATAACCAGTTGGACACTCATTTGTATTTTCAAAGTATTTTATAGGAGTTATATTTGGAAATGCGCTTTGACTACTTTTTTGACATGTTCCACTCTGAAATGTCACACCTGGATTCTTACATGCATGCCGCTGTTTACCACAACTTCCTCGGCCACTAGTACCATCTGACGCACACCATGGAATTGCATCTTTGGCGCAGGCCATTGGTGCATTACAATTTTTAGCGGGTGATTTTTTAACTTGATGATACCAATACATATTTTTTTTCTTTTTATCAATGTAATTTAACCAATACATCATTGTTATTAATGTTAATAATATTAAAAATAACAATATCATTTATTCATAAATTATATTTTATTTCAAATCAAAATCTCATCATCTGAATAAAATTCTTCATCATCTTCATCTTCCTTGATTTCCTCATCCGGTTCATTTTGAGTATTTTCAGCCATAATATATTCCCATTCTTCTTCAGTCTCAAATGGAACTTTTGTAAATGTATTGTATTCATTCTTTAAAATATTATTAAATTCTTTTTGTTCAAATGTTAGTTCATAAATTTCCTCAACTTCTTCGACCTCATTCTCCTCCTTTTCGCGGACAAATTCTTCTTCCTTCTTGTTCGCCATTTCGGATTTTTGGACTTTTATATACATTGGAGCAAAAAGATTAGCGGCATTCATCATATACATGATTGATAGTGATATAAATTACCTTTACCACGAATATTATTGTTTCATTTTTATAATTTCTGCAAATACATCACCACATTCTGCTTTACAACTTAAATTTTTACCAAAATATGTATTATGACATTTAGCAATATTATTAATATATTTTCTATGGCCTGTATTGAATTCAAAAATCATTTGATTTTTAATATATTCAACACTTTTCAATACAGTTTTATTCATTTATTTGTTACATATTTTATATCTTTTAAACCAGTTGTTAACTACTCTTGTAAAAGCTATTTAAAGAAAAAGTTGTACAAAATGTAAAAATGAATGGGTTCAATTCGGTGTAAAAGTAAATTATACAACTATACATCATACAAAATGGCGATTACAGATATGATTGAGCTTTTTATTACTCAAATCGCGCAACATTACGATTTGGGTAAAAATGACCTTGAAGATATGTGGAAAGTTTTGATTGACCAAAAATGCAATCATCTGGTCAAAAAAGGTACACCAGAAGAGTATGTATGTGGAAAAACAATCAAAGCGGATGGAAAGTGTTATAAACATGTATCAGCCGATAAAAAAATTAAAGGTATGACAAAATGCTGTACTCATAGCATTCATAAAAAGGACGGTACCGAGGTTCAATGTATTCGAAACATTAAAGAAAATGGTTTTTGTGGAAAACACCTCCCTAAAAAAGGAAAGATTGTTAATATTACAACAGTTGTTAAATGTTGTCATATTATCAAGAAAAAGGATGGAAGTGAAGCACAGTGTGAACGTAATGCACAAAATAATGGTAAATATTGCGGAAAACATACTAAAAAAACTGCTGAAATTACATCAGCTGAGAAAAATCGCATCATTGAAAAAGTTAACGAAGTTGAAAACGAAAAAGTTGAAAACGAAAAAGTTGAAAACGAAGAGGTTGAAAACGAAAAAGTTGTTAATGACGAGGTTGAAAAGTACGCTAATCTCTTTTCAGATAATGAAGAAGAAGACGTTGAAAAGTGTAACCATGTCATCCACAAAAAAAATGGTGATAAGGTTGTGTGCGGAGTCACAGGGTGCAAAAAACACAACGCCAAGTAAGTCTCAGTAATTGTAGATAGTAGTTATAGTTAATTTAATATTATTAAATGACATGTTATATATTTGATTAACGGATACTGGATATTTTGAATATGTTCCAGGAAATATTTGAATAACATCTCCAGCATGAAGCATACAAATCATATCATCTACTGTTGATATATTTGGAAAACTCGTACTCGTAAGTGTTGGAAATATATCATCAGACGTATAATTTATAACACCAAATGGCTTATAATAGATATTATTACTTGTCCATTCGGTACGAATTCGAACTAAAACATCATTATTTACTAATAAACCATCTACAAGTGCTGTAAAATCAGCATCTGTACTATCTGTAATCCAATTAATATTGAGCGGCGTGTGCGGAAATAATATCTCTGTTCGTTGATTTACACCAACATATTTTCGTTTAATGGAATCGTTTGAACTAACTATAAATTGTATAGGTTCGTATAATTCTATATGTGCTAAGTCGTTATATCTAAATGACCCCATTGGACCTTGTGGACTTGTTATATTGACATTGATTGTTAAATTAGGTATTGATGATGGTCCTGTAGAACCAGTCGTACCATATTGTGAAATTATACCATTAATACCACTTGGTCCAGTTGCACCATATTCTGATATTATACCAGTCAGTCCAGTATATCCAGTTAATGATGGACATACACAACATACTCCAGCAAATATTGATGAATTATCAGAATATACTGTTTGAATTTTAGGTCCACTTCCACAATATAAAATAATATAATCAACACCTGCTCCAGTTGGTCCAGTTGCACCAGTTTTTCCTATAGGTGTTTGTTTACACTCGAGTGTATCACTATCTATATACGTGTCATTGTTATAAATAAAACGAAATTGACAATCATTCGGATTATACAACATTGCATTCAATGATATTCCAGTTGGGCCAGTTATCTGCAATGTTCCACTCGGACCAGTATTAGGATTTGATGGACCAATTTCGCCAGTAAAACCAGTTGCACCAGTATAACAAATTAATTTTCCAATATTAACTCCAGTAATAGGTGGTGTAGTAACCTGAACTATATTATTTTCTGAATCTATATATATATTAGTATATCCTGGTCCTTGTGGACCTACAACAATGGGTATCATTTTATTATCTAAATTTATAATAAAATGAGATTTGAGATTAATTTAGATATTTGCTATCTAATGGTTTCCATATTGGATTATTTGGATTATTAAGTGGTCCAGATGCTTTATTATTTAAATAACTCGTAAAATTGGCACGTTGCATAGCTTGATTTTGTTTACATTCTTGTTGTTGTTGTCTTTGAGCCATGACATTATTTACATATGCATCTTTATTCATAGTTGTTAATACGGGTAAATTTTGTGGTGTCCATGGAATATCTTGGTGCATATTTAGAGATGCCGCTGTTGCACATAATGGAGCTCCAGCACGATTTCCATTGTCAAAATGATAAACGTTTCCATTATCAGCTTGCATAGCAACAACTTCACTACCACTTCTAAATTGTGCTTGATTAAGTCTATTACTAAATGAACTATTTGTACATTTTTTATTATTTAATGTTATAGCACGATTTTTATCGCAGTTAGTTCCTTCTGCTAAACTACGATAATTATTAGACATGTCTAATACATTCAGAACTGGACCACCTTGAGAACCAGTAAATAAATCATTAACAAATATTGATGGTTTTTGTTGTGGAGGTGGATTTAAAGGTCTTAAATCTTGTTGAAGATTCGGATAAGCCATATTATACATTTTGTTATTTTCACAATGACTTTGTAATTGCGGAATATCAAGCGGTATCGCATTATTTATCATACTATTGGATAATTGTGAAACTTCTTTTTTTACTTTATAGAAATTATTTACATTTGAAATGTAATTTTGTTCTAAACTTCTATTTGTAGGGTTATTAATTTCTGCAATTTCAGCTTGTTTAATATTTTGCAATGTTGTGTCATATTCTTTCTGTAAATATTGAAATGGATTATTAGACATTTTATTATTGTAATTTTAATTTTTCTTAAAAATGTCCACACTAAAAGTATTTTATTTACATCACTTGTTTATTTTGCACAATTCGAAGTTAAAGAAAAAGTAATTTATTGTAATTGCAAGTTAAAGAAAAAGTAATTACAAGTTAAAGAAAACGATAAAAGAAGATAAAAAACCATTTTAATTCTTTTAAATTTTTCATTGAAAAAAAGTTTACCCCTCTAAAATTAGAAAACGAACTTGAACGATCTTGATATACTCGGCGTATATCAAGATCGTTCAACTTTTTATTTTCATTTTTACATAAAAGTAAAAAGTAAATAGATTTTTTAAAAATGAAGTTTAATATAAATTTATAATGAATTTTGAATTTACAATATGACAAAACTATCATCACCATATTCATGGTTATCAACAAATCATTATAAATCTTATAATTGGAATGAGATATACAAATCAAAATCGAATTCTTATTTTCAACCAAAGTTGATTAATATGGTTTGCAATAATAAATATATATATTTACTTGTTCAGTATACGGAAAAATGTTACATTTTGTTTTCAAAAAATACATTAAATGATGAGGAAAATACGTTTTATGTGTGTGGTAAATCCGTAAAATTATATTGTCTTCAAATTTCACATACTGATGAATGTGTTGTTATCTCTGATACAAATATATATTTGTATAAAAATGGAGAAAATTTTATACATGAATATTTATACACTTTAGAAGATGTGTATTTAACTTATGATAAATTAATTGTTCGTGATGAATTTAAAATGCAATATTCATATACATTTTCTCAAAACAATCCAAACGTAAAACCAACTAGTTTAAATATAAAACATAAACATTTATATACGTTTTATGATTCGACACGAATTGATATTAAAGGTGATTATTGTCGGTTAACACATATAGATGAAACACCCCAATATCATTTAATACGTGATATTTATCCTACTTCTATTCCACAAATGTGTATATCTAATAATATATGTGCCATTCAAACTGATGATACGAGTATTACATATTTGATTAAAAAAATTAACATTTATCCAACATCTTTGCAGTAACATGAATACGTTTAAAATCAGTATCTTTTAAACGAAAGACATCATGTACAATTTCGATTGTACTATCATCAGATATCAGATTGAAATATTTTTTCCAAGTAATCAAGTCATCACTCATATCTGGAAAAGTATTATCTTCCAACCATTCCTGAAGTTTTTCAGAATTACAATAACTCTCGTCTTTATAAGCTTCTATTTGTTTTACACACCCAAGTTGATATGCAGTTAATTCATCTGAAACTACACTGATAATGTTTTCATCGCCAGTATATACGATTTCGTCTTGATTATGCGAAGCAAACCATACAATATATAACTTCATTTTTAATTTTATAAATGAAGTTATTGATATTTCGTTTTTACAAAATGAAAAATACCAATTATTTATTTAATTAATAATGGATTTTATGTACATAAATAATGAAACTAAAACTATTTTTGCTAAATTACTACTTTATCCATAGTGCATATAATTTTTATGTTTATCGTCATAAATTGAACAAACCATACCAAAATTATTTCCATATTTTGTTTTTAAATTTTCGTATACTTTTTCGCACCCATCTACTGATGATTGTCCATAATGACTTATCCAAACTGGTTTTTTTGCCTCTACAAACTTTTTCATAAATTCTGGTTTCCATTGTTCAACATTATCTTTATCGGATTCTAAAGTAAGTGCATCAAATTTATTCCATTCACTTTCTGTATCATTTTGGTTTTTAAATACACACTTCATATCTTTTCCTTGAATGTATTTACAAAGTTCAGTATTGTATTTTTTCATACCACTTGTTGTCAAATTTGTTTTATATTTTGTAGCGTATTCTTTTTGATCTGCATCCATATTATCCATCTCTACATAATCACATTTCAATTTGGCAAAATTATCTATACGTTTTTTCATTAAATTTACAGTATTTGACGTTGGATTTCCATTTGCATCACCTTTTATTAGATATTCTCTATCCCAATCAGTCATTGTATCATTTACATAATCAGTATCCTTTTTAAAATTCTTAAAATCTGAACGGTAATTTTCAACTGTTCCGACACTCATATAACACCCAATTTGATTTCCTTTTGATTTTAAAGCTTTTAATTGTTCTCCACTTGTATTATCTATATCAACTAAAACATAACAATTTGAAATATTTTTTGATACCCAATCAACATCATCTTTCTTTTCTTTATCTTCGTAAGCAGTATTATAAAAACATGTTGAACGATATTTTGAGTCTGAAGGTTTTTTAGTTATAATAACTGGTTGAGATGGTTTTGTTGTACCAGGTTTAGGTGGTTTTGTCGTACCAGGTTTAGGTGATTTTGTCGTACCAGGTTTAGGTGGTTGTGTTGTACCAGGTTTAGGTGGTTGTGTTGTACCAGGTTTAGGTGGTTGTGTTGTACCAGGTTTAGGTG
>JACCEA011739928.1_pt1 | contig 12419 bp, 12 predicted proteins | sample 7449851 | NCBI WGS metagenome assembly JACCEA01 (sample SAMN15323453, study PRJNA562643) | freshwater metagenome | isolation source: river surface water | place: USA:Blue River Watershed | collected 2017-08-18 | reverse complement strand
TTTTTGTTTTTTTTTTTTTTTTTTGTAATTTGAATTCATGAACAAATTTCTGTTTTAGCTATTGCACTATTTGTTGGCATTGTACCGTGTACCACCATTTTTATAATAAATACCCGTTATGCGGGGCATAGAAATGTCGCTCCGCACCGAAGAAACATCAATGGAACAATCAAACATCTTGATTTTGTGATGAAACTCAAATTTGATAATGTGAATTTCAAACGATGCATACGCACCTTGATGATAATGCAACCTTCCACGAGTCTGACACATTTAACCTATTTAGAAAGGCTATTTTTGATCAAAACGTTGGTGTGATCGATTGCTGAATATCGAAAGTTGGATCATTACTAGTTGTTAAAATTATATTTTAGGGGTTTTAGCAAAATGCGATTCGAACAATGCATGGTTTTGAAATCAGAGAAAAATTGCCACATGATATTTGCCTTTCCGTTGCACATTCAAATCAAAATGCTTCTAATTTTTGTTATTGTACAAATTGCTTCGCAAATTGGAAAGAAGCAAAAGAAATGAAAGTGCACAACACAGCAGACCTGCGCACCACCTCATCTTGCTTGTTGGGAGAGCAGAGGCCGTAGTATTTCCAAAAATCTGGAATCTTTTTAATTAAAATCATCCCACATCGTTCTGGTATCACACACCGATAAAATTGAAAGATGCTTTTTTTGAACAGCTTCTACACATCGACAAGTCAGCTTTGCAATCCCAGTGATTTTTGTGCCGCCTTCGAGCATTTGCAAGTGCTTGCTCCAACGATTATCAGCCTCACCGAAGACCATACTCTTTGTGGATTTGCTTGTGAACAATCACAATTATTGAAAAATGGTTCAATCACTATGGTGAACGATGTTTCACTCGATGATAACGAATCCGTTGACAAAGCACTTGAGTTACTTGATGAGGGTTTGCCATTGATATACATGCACTGTCCCGGCGACCGTTTAGATTCAGAATTTTCTCCTATATTATCCCTCTTTCCAAACCATAGAATTGGGATATCAATTACTCCAAAGACATTAGAAGAAGTGGATAACATTGTTTCCAGCACCCAAAGATCGGTGCATGGCTTCTATCTGAGGTGATTAATATTTAGATTGGAAACTTCCACCTATAAGAATGTTCTGAAAGAAAGACTAATACTTCTAATATTTTTCAGAATATCCGCTGATTTTTTTGATACTATTGCATTGGATGACTTAATTTCGAAGTTGAATATAATTGTAAAGGAAGCGGCAAATACAGTGGAATTGTATCTAGAAATACCTTATGATAGACTATGTCGTGCAGTAGTGGTGCGTCGAAACACATATATTTATTACCTAATTTACGTTAATACCGTTAGACAATGATAATAAATGCAAACGAACGAATTCATCTGGTGATTCAGCCTGGGTAAGATCGTTGCGACAGTTGTGCTTGTACTCTCCGATACCATTTGATTTTTCAGATTGATCGCCAGACCATCCGAAGATATTCCTTCTTACTTTTCACCTTATGTTTCTATTCCACATGGAAATGACGATATGGTTGATATTTATATTTTAACGTTGCGGACTGATAGAGCAGATGGGTTGTATACTACTTTGGTGTGTGATGAGCATCGTAACTGTCTGGGCCTTGTCTATTCTAGTCCAGAGTCCATTCGCTTGGCGTTCTTGAAGCGCAGAGGAATTTACTATTCTCGTTCGAGAAAAGAAATTTGGCACAAAGGTGAAAGCAGTGGGATGATGCAAACGTTAAAGCTCATTCGACATGATTGCGATAGGGATGCAATTCAGATGATCGTCCACCAACACGGAAACCCTCCTGCTTTCTGTCATTTGAACACAAGAACTTGCTTTGGTGAGGATCATGGTATTAAAAAACTAGAGCGTACTCTGCAAGATCGGTTGAAAAATGCCCCAGATGGATCTTATACAAAACGTTTGTATAGTGATGAAAAGTTACTCCAACAAAAACTATTGGAAGAAGTACAAGAAGTCATTGAAGCACATGATCCGGAACATATTGCAGCTGAAGCTGCTGATGTAATTTATTTCCTGATGGTTCGATGCGTTGCTGCTGGAGTAACCATGGAAGATATTGAACGTAATCTGGATAAAAAATCGTTGAAGGTATAGACTCTCCCATTTTCACTCCAACTATTTTCATAACTTAAATCGTGATTATCGTTAGATAAATCGTAGACCAGGCAATGCAAAACAGTGGAGAACACGGGATGCAGAAAAAGTAAGCATATGTTTTAATTAAGGATAGATATCTGATTATAATTTATTAAAATATTCAGATTTTAAAAGAGCCTAAACCATTGTAGTCAAAGGAAGACTAACGGTTGATACAGAAAAGCGCAAGCTTATAATACCAGTAACAAATTTAATAGCAGCATTATATATGTAAATGAAATATTGAAGCGCAAGATGCTTCTAAATTTCTTTCTATCTCATGTACTTTATTCTACACTCAATTCTACACTGAAGGGAATATGGGCGCTCAATAAAATTATTTTGCAGGATATATACAAATTTTGACTATATATATACATGAAAAGTAGAAAAGGATATGGACAATAGCGCTTATCTTGAGAACACCAATGGAATTTTGCAATTTATGTACAATTCGTTAATCTAACAAAATCAAGGATTCGGTCGAGAGAAGTCTTCCAAACCAATCTGATGTTACTTCTGTGGCGATTGTTCTTGGGCTAAGTTGGTCCGAGAGATCGGAAAATTCATGTTTATGGGAATTTTCTTCTAGAGATGGATCATTAAACAATTGGTCGTCAATTTGCTCAACTTCACCATTGAATAGAGACCGTACATGGACATCTCCAGGATTATCTTCCACATCGTGGCTATGCGATTTTTTCGTCTTCATCGACCGCGGGGATGTTGTTCCTCCCTTGTCAGCCGGTACGCGGGGAGAATGTTTTGCTTGTGCTGATTCTCGAGCAGAGAGTGGTGCAGCGGCAGATAAAACTTCTATTTTGGATGGTGTTGTGAATCTCTTCTTCAATGGAGAGGATGCGGTTGGTTTGTTTTGACCAGGAGTTGCCGAAAGAATGTCACTTTTCACTGAAACACCAGCTATCGAATCTACGTCATCGGCATTATTGTTAATGCTATTCGGGGTTGACTTTTCCTTGTGCAACTTTAACTTCTTCTTTGGAGAGGGGCTTCCTTCACTTCCTGAAACAAGTTCAGGGTCATACTCGCTACGATCATCAATGATGCTCTCGATGCTATTCAACTTCTCTTCCATCTGCTTCCTAGCTTGTCTCAAAGCACGAATATTTTCAATGTGGTTCTTCTGCTGTTGTTCATGATGAACTTTCATCATTTCATCAAATTTATGCATATGCTCTTTCAATTCATTGCGAGTGGGCACACGATGAGGCCTATTTTGCTTTATCTTGTTATATTCTTCTTGCTAAAACAAAAAATTTAGAATTTAATACCCACAGGCATTTCACACAATAGAACAACTCACCTTGGCTTGCTCCTCTTTCATTATTTTTCTTCTTGCTTTAGCAATCATTCTCATGAACAAGGGTTTCTTTGATTTCCGTTTCACAGCACCAGTCTGGCTACCAGCTGGTGATGAGTGAGGAGGTACCAATAACGAGTTCCGATTGTCTCCATCATCGGCCACCGCCTTAACCTTTCGTTCGATAACATCATCATAATCATCCCCATTTCCATTCCCTTCTTCTTCATCATGACTATCATCTTTCGATACCATTTTATGTTGTTGTTGCTGCTGGCCTTTTGTTGGAAGAATCTTCGGTAACCGTACCTTTTCCGCTGCCGACATTTTTTCATTTACACGTTTTTCAGCATCTATTGCTCCCTTTGGCTTATGAACTGATGAACCGGTTACTTTGGACAATATTTTTTGCACTGTACCTTGTGCACCTTTGACCGGAGGCAATGTTAATCCCTCTTCTGCGGGTGTTTTTTCATCCAAAGCAGATTGTCCGATAAAGTCATGTTTAGGATGCGATCGTCTTCTCTCACCTGCACGCTGTTGCTGCTGTCCTTGGTCTCGACGCTTTTCTTTATCTATATCTTTCTTTTCTTTGTCTTTTTCTTTGTTATTATCCATCAATTTCGCCTGACGAAATTCCCTCTCGCTTCGGTCGGTCGCTTCGGGACGGTCACTTTTATCACCCAAATTCTTATCATTATCCTTATCTTTGATGTCTTTTCTCTGAGCGCCTTTATTCAATCCCAGCCGATTTTCCTTCAATTCCTTTTGGGCCTGTTGTTGTTGAAGTTTATGGTGCTTTGCTTGGATCGCCAAAGCCTCCGCCTCTTCGACCATTTGCTTCGCGTCCTTACCTGCCTTTTTTCCTCCACTGCGGGCAGGAGAAATCTCGGTAGCACTGATCTTTTTCTCTTTTTTCGTAATGTCTTTTGCAGGAGACTCTCCAAACGGTTCGGCACCACCTTTTATTGACGCTGTCGAATCATTCCGTATAGGAGAGTGCAATAAATCTTTCGTTTTTTCAACTTCTGCAATATTAGTTGAAGATGAAACGGGATAATGAGTATTTGATTCTATTTTGCTATCAACTCCATCTGTGCTCTCAAGCACTTGCTTATCGATAGAGTCATTTCCAGTGCTCTCTACTAGAGATGTATGAGAAGTCGACAAATTTTGTTTGTTGACGTTAGTGTTATAAGCAGTCTCCTCATCTATGGGCAAATGGTGATCGACATCGAGTACATCAAAGATACTATCATCATCGCTTTGGCGAATTAATTGGGGAGTTAATCGATTTTGCGACGGAGATCCAGAGACATGTTGTTCATTGCTTTCGTCATTTGATTCGCTATTGCGGCTGGGAATACCTTTCAGCGATTCTGTACTCTTGATCTGAACATTCAAAGCTGCAAAATCGTTCAGCTCATCTAAAGGATCAGGTTCTGATATTGGCCTGATCGGTACTTGTTGTTCCACAGACAATTCTTCCTCCATATTTCTTAAACCGCTGTCCACTGAGAGAACCAATCGTATCCAACGAGATTTCTAAATTGCTTATTGGATCTTCAAATTTGCGACTACTGATAAAATAAAATACAAAACCTTCGTGATACTTTCATGCTTCTGTGCGAAACACAAAAATGATCGGGTTACAAAAAAGATTCCAGATTACCAGCTTGTATTGTACAACAAGCAAATCCCAAATCCATACAATATGGGCGGAATAATAGGAATAGCACAAGCAGCATCGCATGTATTCCATATTTTTATAATATTTTTGCAATTGTAACCGTTTTTTTCGGCTAGTGTAAGGCGGAACGGACGTACAGTATTGTACAATCAACAAAAAAGAGTTTTTATCTGATTTATTGAATTTATTTTCATAAATAATTTAATTCACAGCTTGCCGTTACATAAAATGAGTAAATTGTTCATATTTATTACAAAAGCTTTATTCCATCATCTCCATATTTTGCCGCTTGAAACTGGCTGTAATTGTGTGGGAAATACTCGATGTGTGAAACGCTTGGTGAATGATCATCACTCTAACGCTCTAACGTATTTTGAGTTGAAAAATAATTTATATCTTGTTGTGCAGTTACGAAAATATTCAGGCCATAAATGTATGATATAGCTTGATTGAGAAGAGTTATCATCAGATTTGGTTCGGACAGCCTTCATAGATGGAAGGTGCAATAAAGTATATATAAATGGAGATGATCCTGTCATTGGCATTTTGTATTTACACAAAGCCCACCCTGATCAATGAAAGGCCGCTATTCCACATTGTGTTTACTTTTTGTTCATAAGCTACTGGAAGTTTTTCGGTTGCTATAATGCTAATACTAATACTAAGGTCTAATTTACCGAAAAACACCTTTCGAAGCGTCAACACAAAAGCTACTTGTTGCATCGTAGTAAAAGAAGTGAAGTACTATATATAATAGAACTTAACTTAAAATTCGACAAATATCATTATTACAACGGATTCGTTACTATGAGCAACATCACTGCGAGCAACCACATTCATCGTCGCATGGTGTATGTGGCATCTCAGTGTCCCTATTTCATGTTTTAACACGATAAATCCCTCCTACTTCGTTCAAGAATTATATGTGAACAGTTGTTGATTATATGCAAATAAATAGAATAAATTAATAATATGTAATACCGGGCTACAGTTTGTTGTACTGTAATTTATAAATAATCTCACACTACAATATGTTGCTTGGGTGCTGTTTGTCTTGTTAATATAGGCAGATAAGTATAGAGTGTTGTACAAAAGCCATTGAATGGTAGATTATTTGGGATTATATTGAAGATGGAGAGATGATTTCAGTCTTTCGCCGCTGTTTATCGCAATCTTTGCGAATTCGACTCTGCTGTGTTTGCACTTCGAATTGTCAATGGTGATGATTTTTCAAAATCGTTGATCGTGATTTAATCGCAAAAAGACGTTCTTCGGGAAAATCATTAGCCCACATACTATTTGTATTGACTCGTTCGGCTTTATCTTAGGCCCAAGCTCAGTGGTGTCCTGGATTGCATAAAATACATAAGTTGCAGAGAAGAGAAGGTACCAGCTAAAGCTCTCCCGATTAAAGCCACTCGCTCTTTGCTTTGCTAGATTTCACTTTTTCCATCACATCATCACATATCCATTTTTGGGACACAGAATTCATACACACAAAAAGTCATTTTTAGCTCCGTTTAATTAAAAGCCCGATTTTTGCCAAAGAAGTGCATATGACAGTGCGGAAGAGCAACGGAGTGGAGTTGGAGGTCGGGGCGCTTTTTGCTTTCTTTTTTCTGTATATGGTAGATAATATGTTAGTATAAAGTATATAAGCTTGCCAGTGCACAATCTGTACTAAATTGGCTCAACCCATTTGTCACGCACTGTCAAGTGTGTTTGTAGTAGAAGCATTTGAACAGTCTCAGATTGCTGGTTGTGTTCCTGCTGTCACTTCTGATAGCATCTTTGCAATTTGTTGAGGCTTTTCTTTTGGGAAGAATAGATTGCTTTCGGCTTTCAATCATCTTCTTTGTTCATCTTTCCAATACTATTACTCCCCCACTGCTTTCTCATCTCTTCCGTCGTGGTCAATAGTTTTTCTTCCCAATTTTAGCATTTCTTGGTGTTTTTGTTATTGAGGGAGCTGTTCGTGAAGTTGGAGCCTCTTGTGTGAGTCTCTCTGTCTTTCTTCACCGCTCTTCTTCTCTCTTCGTTCTTATACGATTTCACTCCAATATATGCCGACATCAACATTCTGTAGATTAGTTCACTATTCTCGTTCTCTTTCTACAACGGCCACCACACCTCTTCTTCTTCGTCGAATTCGTCGTTGTCATTATCATCATCGTAGGAATTGCACCACCATTCACAGATTGGTAAAAGTCCCTTCTGATTCTTCATCTGTTGCAATAACTTCACCGAACCCTCAAGTTATTCCAATTACCAGTACACAATATCATTGCTTTTCTGATTCTTTCCCTTCTGTGACCGCCGCAACTGCAGCAGTTACACCAACCACCATTGGTGTGTCCAGTCCTCTGCGTTATCGTAGTCCTGTCCTTGTCCATACGATGACAACTGAATCCAAGGATACAACACCACACCTTGATACAGTACGGCCATTGCAAGCCTTATATCAACGCCTTTCGTCTATTCAAGAAATTTCGGAAGTAATCCATGACCCTCGTGGAAATGAGCAGATCAAATCTGCTCTGGCGTTAATGAACCAAGTGACTTTGGAAGAAATAGGCCTAAATATGGATTATCTTGCAGATCTTACGTATGGCCAATCGATGACGATAGTAGAAACTCCATCATTTGATATTGCTGCGTTTATTCTGCCAAGGGGTTTCACTTTACCATTACATGACCACCCTCACATGATAGTATGTTCGAAACTCCTAGCTGGACAAGTTCGAATTCGCTCATTTTCTGGGTTAGCGGTAAATGATCATGGTGATGTGAAAGCTCACCTTGAAATTGACACGAATAAAAGCAAAAGCGATTCAGCGTGGATGTTGACTCCCAGCGAAGGTAATTATCATGAGATCTGCCCTCTTGCAGATTGTGTAATGTTAGATATCCTCCTGCCGCCGTATCACGATCATGACCGTCCCTGTAAGTTCTATCATGCTAAAAAGTTGGAAGATATGTTAAGTTATGTATTGAGACCGCTACCATTGCAATATATGCAACGGGTGCGATTACCACACAATGTTCCGTATCTGGGGTATCGACCGTCAGAAACAAGTTAGTCCTGTTTGTATGATAGGTTAGAAATGTATGTTTTGTATCCCGTTTGTTGGTTATTTTTTAAATACATATATGTTTGTGATTTGCATGTGATGATGGCTTTGGTTTCCTGCTGTATTATATATCTTGGAGTAATTTGTGCTTGTCCGATGTTAACAACCCATGGCTATTACTTTGAATGTTTTTAGTGTATATAATATTTTTTGCATGTTAGAAGCTTCATCTGGTGATGGGGGTTCAATCCCATCATGTTGATAAGCTTATCGTATGGACTCTCCCATTCCTCACTCCTCGTAATTCGTGTTTTTTATTCTGTTGTTTTGGTTTCTATATCGACTCTTCTGGCGGACAATTGAGGTTAATGTAGATGGTTGATACGCTTGCCTCATTGTTGGTGGCAACTCTTACTTAAAATCACTTGGCTCACTTATTATAATACTTCGCGGATGATCCTCGTATTAACTTATTATTTTCTACATTGAAGCGTCCAGCAACACAATACAAGGACGTATGATACGAGAAAATGTTAAACTTCATGTATAACTATATTTGCAGTTCTACTTCAAAACTTCATTGAGAATAAGAAATTCGTTTGTTATGAGCGACATGTAAATATCAACACTGCCCACGGAAGAACGATGGCACTGCAATTGTTGTGCAAGTCGACAAAAGGTGATGATAACTTATTGTTGCCGTAGATACCGATGGTGTGACAAATAAATGAAGCAGCCGCATCGTAGAACATTCATTCTTATGGCTAAAACTAAGTATTCGATCACATCATTTATTTGGACCCCCTATTTTAATTATTCGCTCGCTTGTGATGTTGGTGTGTGACATTCCGATCTTTTTGACGATGCTTCGTGTGGATGCGTAGGGTAGTTGGAAAATTTAGGATTGTATGTAATTTAGTTGAGTTCACAATTCTAATTGTATCACTAAACCTAGCATTTGAAAAAAACCCATCTCTACCTAATGTGCAGAATGTACAGCTGCAGACTTGAATGTACTTTCTACCACCTCACTAAGAGTGGGATGTGTGTGAGTCTAAAAATGATGCTCGATAAAAAATGCAGGTTTTGTAGTGAACATCACCTTACCATCATGGCAATTTCCTTCACCGTGCTTCCAGCAACCATGGCGTTTGAACATTCTTGAATCAGATCAGCAGCATGATTACCAATAATATGAACCCCCATAATTTTACCCGACTCTTTATTGTAAAGCAATTTGCATATTCCATCAGCTTGGCACTCTGCAAGTGCCTTCGAATTGGCGCGAAAATGTCCAATAGACTTTCCTAAAGAAAAACCTTCTCTGGCAGCTATCTCCTGCGCCTGATCTTCCGTTAATCCCACAAAGGAAACCTCAGGGTGAGTAAAACAAGCAGCAGGAATATTATTGTGATTGATGATATGGTTGCGACCCACAATATTTTCAACTGCGGAAATACCCTAACAAAAATCGTCATCATTTGATTAGATGCGTCACGTAAACACACTAATAGTAATCATACTTGTGCCGATGCTGCATGAGCAAGCATCATTTTTCCATTGGCATCTCCAATGCAATACATCCCTGGCATAATGCGTCCATCCTTTTCATTCAACACACGCATAGTTTCATCCACATAGACAAACCCTCTCTCAGATGTTCTTATTCCGGCGATAGCTAGACCCAAGGACTTCGTGTTGGGAACTCGTCCCGTAGCAACCAAGCAAGCATCTACATATAAAGTATCTACGTATTCTTTGGTATTCGCGTCAATCAACTTGATACTAACTGGAGCTTTACCAATTTTTCCAGGTGTGACCTCCGAAACCCTTACTCCTAGTCGATAATCGATTGCTCTTGACTTGATCAATAATCGATCAGCGAGTTTCCGGATATCATAATCAAATCCTTTCATTAAGGTATTCGAATGTTCAAGAAATGTAACCTCGCTACCTAATGCCTATATTCGATGAGTCCTATTAGAGTGATACTACAGTAGCATCAATCGATGTTGATTACCGTATAAATGTCCGAAAATTCGAGACCTATATAACCCGATCCAATAATAGCAACATACTGAATAAAATAGAATAGAATAATCAAACCAAAATCATATATCCTGCACATAAATTACCTGAGGAATTGTATCAAGTTTCAAAGCACCATCTGATGTCAATACAGACTTTTCATCCACCTGAATTCCCGGGGGAATAAACGGCACGCTTCCTGGAGCAAGTATAATATTTTTTCCTGTTATTATCTTCTGTACATCAACAGCGGCTATTTCATGAGGTTGCGAAGTCAACTGTCCAATACTGTCAATAACTTCCACCCCTTGTGCCTTCAATGAAGTTTCAAGATTTGTTCTCACACGATTTGCTAGTGTGGAAGCATGCCCAGCAATTGCTAGTCTGTCAAATTGAACACCTTGAGTTGTGATACCAAATGATTTCAAATTATTCTCATCTTTCAGCTCTCTCACTCTCCCGGCTGCTGCCAAAAGAGCTTTGGATGGCACACATCCTCGATTTACACACGTCCCTCCAACATCTTTACCAGTCAACACAGCTGTTTTTAAGCCGTTAATTCTTGCATGTAACGCAGCTGCGTGTCCTCCAACTCCACACCCGACAACGATAACATCATAATCAAACTCACTCATCCGCAACGATCTGACAAATTGCGAAATTGGCGATGGTTTAGTACATTGTATATTCAAATGAAAACTCAATGCCAATGCAAACAGGAGTGTCATTAAAAGAGCTCCAAAAAATATTTTCATCTTCGGACCCAATCCCAAAATCTCGGGAGACCATGCATACAATAAAACAAAAAGTGGAATGATGACTTTGTAATAAAATACAACAATATGGATATGGAATACCACTCACAACAAGCAACGCCAAACGGGCGGGCTCTGCAGCTCTGTGCCTGCTCTGCGGCGCGTGGGGGCAGTATGTCGCCGGAATTCAAGCAGGGAGCAGCAGCAGGCAGAGCAACCGCTCAAAACAAAAATGGATACCATATACAACAGAATGCACAAAATAGAATTCGATAGTTTGGTATATCGCCAGAAATGCAGTGCAATATAAACGATTTTAGTTTAGTTTTAAGTGTGCGCTACTGTACAGTAGTTTACAAAAATAATACAATTATTACATAGTGCACATAATATGGCCGGTGCGGGACTAAATAATGAACTGCGAGACGAATTCATCCACACTCGCAATTGGTTTCACCTTCTTCTTCATTTTAGATCCAGAACAGTCTTTATCAGCGGTCGATTCTAGCAATGATTCATTTGTAAGTTCATAGTGAAGAGCAATATCTGCGCATGAGCTGGCAAATGGTGTTTTGATGAAATACTGTGAACTTAATGCATCTTTCGCAGTTGGACGTGTACAGGGATCCATTTTCAACACAAATTTCGCGTATTCAATGTCATCATCATGGGTATCCATCATAAGCATTGTTAAATCAATAGGTTCAAATGACGGAAAGCTCACTTTTGTAAAGTCTGGCAACTCAGCAACACCCTAATACAAGATTCAGTGCATGGGTGAAATTTGACGATGAATCTTACCGGCCATCGATCAGGAGTTGGACAACCCATTACTTGAAATACTCTATACATTTGGTCAATATCATTATTTCCAGGAAAAAGAGGCCGTAAAGTCATAAGCTCAACACATATTACCGCAAAGCCCCACATATCTATTGCTGTATCGTAATGTCTGGAGGCGAACAAAAGCTCTGGTGCTCGATACTGACGCGTTGAGACTTGATGGCTCAACGAATCAGGATCATTGCTTATATGAACTCTCGCAAGTCCAAAATCTGCCAATTTCAACACTCCACTTGATTTTGACACAAGGAAATCTAATAACATTCTTTTCAGAGTACATTACAAATAGGAGAACTCAATCTTACTCGATGGTTTTATGTCACGATGGATAATGTGATTTTCATGACAATGCTTCAAAGCAAGGAGCATCATACGAATGTACCCTTTCACATGTCCTCTTGGGATTCGATTTGTAGAGGTCTCGTATATAATCTTTTGTAGATCACTCTCCATATATTCCATCACCGCACAGACATTGGTTTCATCGCCAAAGACATTCCTCAATTGAATAATGTAAGAACATTGAGA
>JACCEA012324952.1_pt1 | contig 12420 bp, 10 predicted proteins | sample 7449851 | NCBI WGS metagenome assembly JACCEA01 (sample SAMN15323453, study PRJNA562643) | freshwater metagenome | isolation source: river surface water | place: USA:Blue River Watershed | collected 2017-08-18 | reverse complement strand
GTACGCTGGGGAATCCACCTATCACTTATTTGAGGGTCGAGAGTTCGTCTCTGTCGGCAAATCCTCGCCGTTCATTGTCGAGCATTTCGCACAAATTACCACCCTATACAACCGAATCCAGGAGATATTTGGAGACGAAATCTGCTGGGTGGTAGAGATGCAACTCACCAAAACCGGCGAGTTATACTTTCTGCAACGGAGCATGGGGCCAAAGACAAACAAAGTGGCATGGAGCCTTGCCAAAGAGCCAGACCACAATTGGGAGTTTAAAGTTGGCTCCAACCATCAGTATGGTGAAGTTGTGGGAGTCACGCCAGAAGAGGGTATCCTCGTCGATGTCATCCTTGAACGGAGTGCACGACTGGCGACACTGACCAAAGATCTCCCGTCCGGGATTCTTAGCGGCCACATTTCAGACGTGGTAGTTGAGCAGGAGAGACTGGATAGTGTGAACGTGTACATCAACACGTCATACCAAAGTCGTGGTCAGTCCATCAGCGATCCTCACGGATCGATTATCCCTATGGCAAGAACTCGACTCTACCTGCACATGCCAAAGTGGAGACAGATTATGCCGCCCGACCTCGATACAGAGATCAAACGAATCCAGCAGGTCAAGCTCCCTGCACCAAAGCCTCTTCCCTGGACTGGTGATCGGTTCAAAAATCCTGATTACATGGTCAGACTCAAGCTCAACATTCGTTCCGACGGCCGAGAAGCCAGGGTTCGAGTGCTCGAAGTCTGCTGATCATTTTCAGGGCCAAGCACTGCCGCCTTCCCTTCTGGGTAGGCGGTTCTTTTTTATCTATACTCCCCTATGATCGCCAACTTCTCCTTCACCCCACTCATATACTCCTGGTCAGACAGAATGGTTACAATAAGCTTCCGCTTCTGGCCCAGCGTTAACAGCTCAAAAATATCATTGTTTTGCTCTGTATTTTGAACACAAAATCGTCATAGTGACGGGAATGGAACTTTTATGGACATCTGTCTATTTTTATTGTATTGTTCCACCCAGAGTACCCTTGTTGCGTAGGTGACGCAAAGAACATTCTATATTCCAAAAGGAGGAAGACATGAGACAAGAAACCCGAGCGATGGCCTTTCATCATGAAAACGGCTTCCATGCTCAACTTGAGCTCGCCAAAGCCTTTGCTGGCAACGGGGGTCGAATCGCTACGATGGAAGACATTGTGCACGCTCGACTTTCCCAGAGCGACATACACCACTATGTTTGGTGGAACACATTTGTTACTGACTCTCGTCTCCATACCGGAAGGAGTGCGGGCGGTTCCGACTTGATTATCATCACACATGGTAATGCTCCGGAAACTACACCGGCCTGGAAAGCCTACGGTCACCAATCTGACGATTATACGGGAGCGAACAAACCAGTGATCGACGCAAAAACATTTGCCAGACTCGAATCGGGTCATTATGGAGATGTGTCAATCATTGAACTGGTGAAGTATGTCAATCCATCGAAGGACCTCGCGGCTAGCAACCAGTACAAGTACGAGCAAGCGCTTGAAGACCCGATCATCATGGCCGCCCTTGGTCGCGAAGCCGAAGCGTTTCTTACGTTTCAGCACAAGAAGATGCAAGAATGGCTGGCTGACAATCCAAAGAAAGACAGAGACGGATTCATCACAATGATCACTCGTCTCTATGATATCTATGGAAATGACTACGGTAAGCGTGACCACTATGGCCTGATTTGTAGGCGTGGTAGTGTTTACAACCTGACACTTGACCGCACTCACTTCTACAACGGTCATGACGGTGGGCCGAGGTCCGCTTCGGGGTGCGAGGTCGGGGTTGCAGTGAACAGCGGTATCGACGATCTTGTCTCCACACCGTACTACGTTGTTGGAGTACGGGGAGAAGAACCGATTACGACGATCCAACCCAGCCTACTTAACCTGGTGGCTGACGTGAAAAAGCACTGGCCGACGTTTGTACAGCCAGCTGAGGAAGTTTCTGACGACGCCTTTCTTGGCAATAAACCAGACGGCAGTCGGGAACGGCCGTATTACTTGCTTACCCGTTGGGGATCGAAACCAATGTTCACTGGCCGCATCACAGATGACGGCAAAGAGACTACTGTTCCTGAGTTTTGCATTCTCGATATCAAAAATATCGCAGAAGACAATATCCCTTACGCTGATCCTGACTGGGGACCACCCTATCCTCACCAGTACCCCTACAAGGGTCTCTGGAAGTCCGGTTTGGCACACATGCCCGAAGGAGCCAACGCTTTAACGTTTCATGGCTCTCAAGGTGGTAATGGCGGAGGAAAGTCTTGGGTGAGCTACCATCACATCACCGTATCTGAAAATCCGTTCTGGATTTTGATGCGCTGTGGTGACCGGTTGTTTACTCAATATGCCGACGCACACAAGGTAAGTCACCAACCGCATAGACTGGTCGAGGTAGAACGTGAATACAAAACCAGACGTGTAAGTCTGGAGAACGTAGACCTCAGTTCAACAAATCATGAGCACCAGTGGCCTTATTACCAGCATCTGGCAAGTCAGAGGCCTAAAGGTGCAAATGCGATGTTGATCCATGACCAAACATGGCCTTGCGAGGTGACGTTCTACCGAGTGAAACTTGGGACTCGTGCGTTTCGTCGGCTGAGTGACATTCGTGCCGATTTCGATTGGCAACTCGAACGTCGCAAAGAATCGAATCTGTTGATTGCATAACCTCCAACTTTGAAGATTACATCCCCACCTCCTGCGAGGCGGGGATGCTTTTTATCTATACTCCCCTATCATCGCCAACTTCTCTTTCACTCCACTCATATACTCCTGGTCCGATAGAATGGTTAGAATAAGATTCGGACTCTGGCCCATCAGGAAAATGAAACCCCTCTTTTTGAGGGGTTTCATTTTTATGACTAGGCTACAGAAATGTGCCTGCGCACATTTCGTCGGGAATCGAATGGCGGAGCGATATTTATGAGCGAGCCGTGTCCCGCGGCACCAGTTATTTTGCGACTGTAAGGAAACAAAATAACTTGGTGACCGTCAGGACGATTCCCGGTAGCCGCCCAAACGAGAATTTATCTAAAAAATCCCTATACGTAGGGATTTTTTAGTTCCAGCCTGCTATACTTTTTGTATGAAGTCACCTGAATATATAGTCCACGGCACAGCTTCTAGTAAGGATGCTGAGCAGATACAAAAATATGGTTTTGAAGCACAAGAAGGTCGTGCGACGATTTCAGGTGATTTAATCTATGCCTTTGAATGGGCGACTAAACAAGAGCGAAGAAGGGGAAGCAAAAGCGAGAGTGTGATTGATGTGGAAGAAAAAGGAAGAATGGTCATAATGGGAGTACCCGAGGATAAGTCTGTTGACTATGCTACTCATACCGATATTGAAGTGGATGAAGATTTAAGGCAAATTACTGGATATTCCTCAAAATACGAATCTGGCAGAAGGCAGTTTGCAATCTACGACGAAGGAAGTGTCGCAGAAAAGAAACAAAAAATTGAACAGGCAAAAAGGGAGCTAGCAGAAATTAACGTACAATTTTCTTCTTTTTTCAAAGAAAACAACATTGACCCTGCCCAGATAAAATCAAAGGAGGATTTAATTGAAGCCACAAAATCATTTGACACTGAAAAGAAAATTGAGATTTTTAAAAAGGCTGAAGAATTTGAAAAACAACGAACCGAAAAGAGAAAGGAAGCCGAGCCCAATGTCGCCATTTCACAAGAAAATATTTTGTTGAGTATCATTCCAACCGCAGAGCTTGGAGAGAAGCTGAGCGAACTTTCTCAAAAAATAAGAAGTCTGGAAAAAATTGAGTTAGAAAATTTTACCGAGGAACTCTCAAAAATTATTGAGGAAAATAAAGAAAATTTTCTGGCTAGTGGTCTAGATATTCGTGAGGTTGTTGGAAATCTTTTGACTTCAACAATGGAAGCTGAGGTTGTGAATATGGTCAGGTCACTCTCTATGGATGTAAAAAGAGCACAAGGATATGGAGTATACAATCGTGGTAAGGACGAAATGAAAGAAAGAGAGGTTGATAGGGAGCAACTTAAACAGAAACTCGTAAGAGTTCTCTCAATTGTTGAAGCGGACGATTTTGATATTGGACTAGCGAACTTAAATAGATATTTGAAGACAAACTTGAGGAGATTGAGTGAACAGCTACTTGTATAGATGAGTGAACTCGGGGATATGGATACTCGTATCACCCAACTTCTCAAACACAGTTCTAACATCCTCTACGACTGCGCCCCGAAGAAGAAAAAGACTGAACAGTTTCTGTTCAGTCTTTTTTGATGAGGGGCGGCTACCGGGCGTAGGGTTTTCTGTGTAGCGATAGCGAAGCAGAAAAGCCGTAACGCGAATCGAAAAGCTTTTGAGGTAGATTGTGAGTGAAACGAAACAATCTATCCAAAAGGTGTACAGTTCATGTAATGAAAGATATTCCCGGTAGCCGCCCAATTTTAGAGGTATATTTTACAGGCATTTATTGATGTCGACTGCTCCTAGTCAAATTCAATAGAAAAACCCGCCAGCACTACGACTGGCGAGCCAATTCGTCCAGCACTGGCGGGCACTACGCCACTGCTTTAAGACCTTTGATGTATTCTTCGGCACCACCGTTCACCGCACACAGCAACGCCACTTCGACCAACATATCACCATCAGGCTCATGTCCGTCTTCATTGACTGTTCTGGCACCATCGTCAATCAAACCATGTTTTACTGCGACGTCGCGCGCATCGTAGAAATAGATCGGGCCACGCAAACCGACATCAGTATCCTCAACATCAATCCAGACGGCAGTCTCAATCCATTGCTGCGTAAGCGGACCATGCTCAAAGGCATGGTTAATGCGTTTATAGAGATCACGCAGAGCGTCCTTGAAATTGTCGCGGACTTCGCCATCGCCGCCGTTAGCGGACATCAGGTCTTTGAGTTGAAATTTCTTGGGCATAGCCCACCTCCTGTCTAAACTAGTAACGATAATATCACAAATATATTTATATGTCAATATTTTTACTCGCTGCCCTCTAATTGACATTGCAATTAAATTGTGTCATTATTCGAAATAGGAGTTCCCTACCAAGGAGAGAAGGGAAATGTTCTGGCACACGCCCGAAACCGACCCGTGGTCCGAAGACCCGGAGCAGCTTGCTGGTCTCGCTATCGCCAGCCTGGCAAATCTATCCACACTCATTGAAAATAACCGAAAGACTCTGCCGCGTGCAGTCACTGCCCTTTCGACAGAGACGAAGGGGGTTATCTCCGCACTACAAGCAGACGATGCTCTATACTGCAGTCATCGCCGGTTGTTTGTGCAAGAGATTCCCGCTTTTGTCGGACTCATCAATGCTCTGATCAATACAAGAGCCAACTCCGACGGAAGTGCTGAAGTTACAAAAGTAATTGCAGAGCTCACCAAAAATGTTGCAATAGCGACGGAACATCTCCGTAGCGAATTCGTTGCTATTTCGCGCCAAAAAGTACTGGCCGAAGTGGACGAGGCACGGCGCGGGTGGAACGTCTTGCCGGGACTGTCACGCAGCCTCACCGAGGTAGCGGCAGAAACTGGCAAAAATCCGCTGGGTGCCTTCAAAAAGTTGGGCACTTCAACCACAACCGCTATCGCAAACGTGACAAGTGACGCAACATCGTTCATCAGCAGCATCACCGACGAGTCCGCCGCACGCGTCAACGCGGCAGGAAAACTAGCTCGTATTGCGGGGACCGCGACACTCACCACGCTCAAAGAACATACGATTGATCGCACCTTACTCTATAGCACTGCGGCGATCAAGACTGTGTGGGCCGCCGGTGGCTTGGCGATGATTGTAGGGCTCGTGACGGTCGTCATCTTTGCTCCGGCCGCACCGTTTGCGGCTGGCCTCATGGCGTTCACCGCTCCAAGTACGTTTGCTGAAATTCTTAAAGCAGACATGAGCGAAGCGGAACGTAAACGTGCTCTCCGGCAAAGGGGCGCAAGTGAAGAGCTGATCGAGGCCTGGACTGCCCTCAAGGGCCAACGGCTCATTCGGGTTGATACACCACATCTCACCGTTGAGATGGATGTCATCGATAAGAAAATCGATGGTACGGTACTGACCGGCCGATACGCCGGCCAACGCTTGTCCCAACTGAGCACGGTGACGGTTGAATTGCTTACAAGGCATGCGCCCGACACGGAGACCGGGAAGCTCCTGGAGGAGTACCTGAATCGCCAGCAGGCAAAAGTAGTGGCTGTACGCAGTCCCAAAGATTCCCGCTCAGAAGAAAAATCGCGGGGGTTTGACTTTGATGGCCTAATCTTGCTGGGTGGCGTACTCGGCTAAGCACAATACATGCGGCACAAAAAACCATCGCCACAGGGCTACCCTGTGGCGATTTTTACATACCAACAAAACTCTGTGATCCCGCAATACGTCTTGCGAGAGATTCCCAAAGCACCTCACCTCGACGATATTACAAACGCACCATCCCCTTTCGGGGATGGTGCGCCGAGCATCCATGTACCGCCCTACAAATTATTGAAATCTCGTGCCGGCAAGTTGTCTTTGAGGTCACGCGTGTAGGTACCAGCGATTATTTTATGCGCAAAATCAACCACCTCATCGAGAATGACATTGGCTTTAATTAAGTGATCAACTGCACCGAGCGACAAACTCTTTTCAATCTCTTCTGGCTGACCATAATTTGAAAGAATTAAAACCGGTATATATTTCAATTCGGCATTTGCCTTAAGAGCCGCCAGTACTTCATAGCCACTCATGCCTGGCAGCGAGATATCGAGCATGATAAGTGCTGGCTTGGCCTCGGCTGCTTTCTTTAAACCTACTTCACCATCCATCGCAGAATGCACCTCCCAGTCTTTATTGCGAAATTTAAAAACGAGGATATCAAAAATAAGCGGATCATCCTCAATAATTAATACAGCATTTTTTTCTGGTTCAGTATTGGTCATACGCTTATTAAAAATTAGTAATGCTCACGTATACACGAGGTATACCGCGACTTAGATTTTGCACCTTGCTACATGATATCATACCTACAATGGACGATGTTTCTCTGCACCAAGATAACCTTTCTGTACCACACAAACGTGCGCTTTTGCGGGCGATTATGCAGTTTGAGGACGCACAAAAAGACGATACCAAGACTCCTCCAAACACGAACCGCGACTATGTCACCACCAACTACCAAGTCGCCAAGCATAATCAGACCAGTGAAGTAACCCGCGCGGAACTTGAAGAGCAACGCAAAATATTAACCACGCTCGCCGAAACATCAAAGCATCTCACCGTTGAAACGGATATTAAAGTTATTCTCGAACGTATCGCTGAATCAGTCGCTACCTCCCTTGGGGTAAAAAAGGTGAATTTCTGGGAATTTTCTCCCGATAAACAAAGTTGCCACATTACAGCGGCGTATGGGATGAAACCCGAGTACATTGAAAACTCTCGGAAAAACCCCATTCGTATTGGCGAAGCGTGGATTGGAAGAGCGATGCAAACCGGACAAGCGTGGGCAACGAGCGATGTACAGAAAGACCCATTCTTGCCACAGTCATGGCTACCAAGTACCAAAAAGCAAGATTATCACGGTCTCTTGTGCCTCCCCTTGCTTCACGGTAGCGAAGTGATTGCGGGTATGTGCCTCTACCACGAAGATAAACACGAGTGGCGGTATTTTGAGTATGAGGTGATGACCATCGTGGCCAACCAAGTGGCCACCGCCCTCTTAAACGCACGAGCGTATAAAGATCTCAATACTGAACGAAACAAAATCAGCAGTATCATTAACAGTTTGAGTGATGGCTTGATCTTGCTTGATAGAACAAATACGCTTCTCTTGATCAACCCTAAAGCGAAAGAGTTGCTCTCGATGCCTGATCTCACGCTGGTTGGACAGACGATCACCAAAGAATTGGCTGGTGACAATCAGAATATACAAAACCTGCTCTTGATTTCTCAGCTCGACCTGAAGGATTACGAAGTCAAAGAAATTGAAATACAGACGCCAGAGTCGGTGGCGCTCAAGGTCACTAATGTACCGGTCATCGGTGAAGATGGTGTTGAAATCGGCACCGTGTATATACTCCACGACACTACCAAAGAACGTGAGATTGAACTTATGAAGAGTAACTTCGTCTCGGTTGCATCGCATCAAATCCGCACTCCCCTCACCGGCATTACCTGGACGATCGACACGCTCCGTTCGGGTGAAGTAGGGACCTTAAATGACGAACAATTGCGTATGCTCACGAACGCATCCGAGGTCACGCGGCACTTTGCGGAACTCATCAATGACCTCCTCGATGTCTCACAGATCGATGAAGGTAAGATGGAGTTCACCTTTATCGTGCAGCCAATTTTGCCGATCATCGCAGCAATATTCCATAACCTTGGTCCGGACGCCGAAGCACGCAATCTTGCGTTTTCACTCGATGACAAAAACACGATTCCGTCGGTCGCCATTGATAAGGAGAAAATGGGTATTGCCTTACAAAACATTATTGATAACGCGCTGAAATATTCTCCAAAATCAACCGGTGTGGTCACCATTTCAGTCGAAGCTACAGAACACAGTATCGTCGTGTCAGCTATTGATAATGGTATTGGCGTACCCGAAGAGCAGCAGCCGCTCCTGTTTAATAAATTTTTCCGCGCTCATAATGCCATCCGCACCGTACCAAACGGCTCGGGTCTCGGGCTCTACATCACGAAGCAGATCGTTGAAGAGCATGGGGGAAAGATACATCTGGTCTCAAAAGAAGGTCACGGCTCAACCTTCTCTATCGAATTACCAACCAGCACGAATCAATAAAAAATGCCTCCGCGTATGCGGAGGCATTTTTATGAAGGCGTCACTACTCTTTGTCAAAAATAGTCCGGCGAAGATGAAGCGGCACGGCTTCGGCGTCGAGAATTTTATTCTTGAGTGTAGAACTCAGAATACCGATACCAAAACCAATAACAAGCAGAATACTCACCTGCACTGCCGCCATCAGTTGTGATGTTTCTCCAGCAAAACCGAAGACGTAGGCAAAGTATCCAGCGAACCCAAAGAAGTAGGCGAAGCCAACTTCAAAGAGATTGGTGAGCTCAAGGAGTACTATAATAGTCGCGACACAGAACACCGTGAGTGGGAGCGCCCACGTACCGGCTGCCGCTCCAAGGAGTGGTGTGAACACATTAACGAGCGCCACGAGAGTCAACCAGCCAAAGATTACTCCCCCAACGGTACTCAACACCCCTTTGGCTAAACGATCAAACCGTGCACCCATGGCGAACCAAAGTGCCCAACTAATAAAAATCACCCACACAGCGCCAATAAAACCAAGACCATTCATCTGTGAAATTTTTGTAGTTAACAAAACGGTAAGTCCGGCGAGTACACCAATCATGAGTGCGACTGGAAGCCACTGGCCAAACGAAGGTTGTGTTTTCATATAATATGTATATTTAATGTAACGAGCACGTTGACTAAACTCGTTAATTAAGTCTAAACAATCACTACCAGTCTGCAAGGCAGTTGTCCCCTTTGATATTAATACTCGGACACCTCACGTCACGAGTAGTAGGTTACACACAACCTCCACAAACCCGCTCCTCCAGAGAGGCAATACGTACCCTACAAAAAGACCACTGCACGTAGCCGTGCAGTGGTCAGTGAGACAATTGGGTTATGCCTACTAGTAGGCTATCAGATGAACTTTAAATTCAGCGCGCGAGAAATAGTCAACGCCACGTCGCTGCAGTTCTTTAAGTGCTCGTGCTCGCCTACCATCATAATTGCCACCGCAATGGTAATATTTCACACTTTCCGGAGGAACGGCGTACTCGGCTTCAAGCAGGTAGACACGGTCGCCTTCGAGGCGCGACACATTGTACATATTCACATGGTCCCACGTAAGCCCAGCCGCTAATCCGACGTCCCAAACTGATACAACCGAACCCACATCTAGCCGTGTCGCAGAGCTCACGTGATCATTCGGATCGTAATTCCCGTCAATTGCCTGAGCGGTCTCGGGGAACAGAAGGAGTGCCGTAAGGAGGAGTCGCATGATGCTCATGGGTACAAACAGGTACCCGGAATTTCTAAACTGAAGTACCTCTTGAATTTCAACTTCAACCTTATAGGTCTTATGAGGCGGGCTAAAGTCCGATACCTTGAGTTGGATAAGCTGCTCCTTCACTTCCTGCAACCGCTCCTCATTTTCTTCAACTGGTATGTTGCCGAGAAGCTGAGACAGCTCGGTATAGAGTGCATCCCCATCAAGGAAGTTATGGAGAGACGCCAACTGCCGAGGCGTTAGATACATTTTGAGGAACATGGTGTACCTTTCCGTGGTATCTACCACGAGCTGGTGTTGACCTTAGACACTGCCAAGGTGGCCCTTTGGGTCCAAAAAAACTATACGCTTTTTATGTAAAAAGTCAAAATGACCTTCCCACCGATGCTTCACCATGAACCACGTACAGCCCACACTCTATCACAAGTGCCACACCGCCACTGCATAGGACAACACTACTTCGTAATAAAAAGCTACCAACATTAGTTGGTAGACGTACATCCCTACAGGTTGGCTGCATAGACATGCAGCGAGACGGCTCCGAGAAGGATGAGGTGCTGGACCTCACGGTAGCCAAAGTGGCGTGGCACTACATCAAACCACTTTCGATTGTACGAAACCAGTTGAAGTGCGTAGAGCACGACGCCAAGCCAAAACAAAGTGGCCCACCCTGCTTCGTCTACGCGCACCGGCCACATCACCCCTACTGCCAACAGCCCGGTAACCGCATAGACAACAGCCGGCCAGAGCCCCCGATACATCAACTGGCCAGCCAGCAGCTTAAGAGCGAGGAATCCAAGCGCCCAAATCCAGAGCGCAACCAACCACCAAACCGTACCGGCTGTGACAATTTCGGGAACGTACGGCAGCGGCGTGCCCGCAATCATAATTTGGATCATGGAACGATCGAGCCGATGGTGCCAGGCAGCGTACGGCAACCAATGGTGGAGCGCACTTACGCCAAACATCAGCCCCACAATACAGAGATAGTACTGTAGCCACGTTTCAGCAGTGAGTGCCAGGCAAAGCGCGCCGATCGCCACCACGCTATCGTGCATTGCTACGACTGGATGCCGTGGACGAAACCATGCTTTTACGTCTTCTTGATACGCTAAAGCGCGCATTTATCCTCCAAAAGAACAAATTTAGGAGCAAGGCTAGCAAATTAAAAACGTGCTGTAAACGGCTAGCAGCATACCAATATCACTTGCACACAGCAGTCTTTTTGCTACTGTACCTACGGATAGAAATAGCAGGAAGCCATGTTGCCCAAAATCAAAACCAAACTGCAGCACGTCATCGAACACAAAGCTTTTGAGCGTCTGGTCATCACTATCATCATCGCCAACAGTATTGTGCTCGGCTTAGAGACGTACCAACCGCTCTACGAAACCCACGCAGCGCTCTTTACGTTGATCGATACACTGTTCCTCACCTTCTTTGTAAGCGAACTCGTGCTCCGTATTGCTCTCTATCGACGTGCGTTTTTTATGAGCGGATGGAACTGGTTTGATTTCATCATTGTTCTTGTGAGCGTGATTCCGTTTATTGGCAACCTCTCCGCACTGCGCGCTTTGCGTATTCTTCGAGCACTCAGGCTCCTCAGTATCGTGCCTGAGTTTCGGGACATCACTGAATCACTCGTCCGCGCCGCTAAAGGTGCGAGCGCGGTCTTTGGCATTCTCGGCATACTCCTGTACGTCTTTGCGGTGATGTCGAGCAAGTTGTTTGGAGCAGCTCATCCTACACTATTTGGAAACCTCCAAATAAGCCTCTTCACCCATGTGCAACTCATGGTGTTTGATGGCTGGGGTGGAACTGTCGGCATGGTAGTTGCGAGCCATGGCTTCCTCACGTTCTGGTACTTTCTAGCGTTCTCGATCGTGCTCGGGTTCGTACTCATTAGCATGCTCGTTGGCGTGATTGTAGAAGCGAAGCAGTCAGTCACCAATGAGGAGCTCTTAGAGGAAATCAAAGCGCTGCAAAACATGCTCAACGCACCAAAATAAAAATCGCGAATGCACAAAGCATTCGCGTTTTATGTATAGAGTCGAAGACTGCTAGACGCGACGTTCGTCCAGCCGTCGGCCAAGACTCTCTCACATTTATATAGCACTTTTATGAAACCATTTCGCTGCGTTTGGTCGACGATGCGGACAACCCGGCCAGCAGCATGGGCGTTTTTTGCCGCGCTCTAAATCACTAATCAGTCGCGATAGGTGTTCCTTCCTTGTTTCCGCCTTCTTAACGATAGTGACGTAGCAAATCCACTCATTGCGCGCGAGCGGCGTGAGCGCGTTCCAAATAGCCAGCACTGCTAGATCTTTTTTCAACACCGCTTG
>JACCEA011850043.1_pt1 | contig 12420 bp, 7 predicted proteins | sample 7449851 | NCBI WGS metagenome assembly JACCEA01 (sample SAMN15323453, study PRJNA562643) | freshwater metagenome | isolation source: river surface water | place: USA:Blue River Watershed | collected 2017-08-18 | reverse complement strand
TCGGCGGGCTGAAGCTTTTTTTGACGCACCAAATGATTGAGGGCTGTTTTGGGTTCGATGGTCAGGCAATAGGCCGAAAGGTGCTGCACGCCAAGCTTGAAAACGGCTTGCAAACTTGCATCCCATGCCGCTAAAGATTGTCCGGGTAGGCCATAGATGAGGTCAACACTAATGTTATCAAAACCACATTGCTGGGCAAGTTGGATTCCTGCTAATCCGTCATTGACGTGGTGTGCCCTGTTCATCCAAAGTAAATCTTCGTCAGAAAAAGTCTGTAAGCCAATGCTCAGTCTATTGATACCAAGACCTTTCCAGTACAATAAATTGGCCTCATTGATGTCTTCGGGGTTCACCTCAAAAGTGATTTCACAATCCGAAACCTTTGGGTAATGCGCATGGATTGTATTGAAAATAAGATCCAGCTCTGAAAAATTCAGGATACTAGGAGTGCCGCCCCCAAAATAGATGGTCTGTATGGGCACGTGGAGCTCTTTAGCCCGCAAAGCCAATTCCTTTGCGATGGCTTGAACTAAACTCGTACGGTAATTTTCAAATGTCGTAGAAAAATGAAAATCGCAATAAGTGCAGCGCTTGCGACAAAACGGGATGTGCAAGTAAAGCCCACTCATCTATTGATTGCTTACTGCTTAACGAATTTCTTCTTCACAACCTGACCGCTTGCATCAGTGAGTTGCAACAAATAAGTACCGGCACATAGCCCTTGGATATCGAGTGTTGTGGCACTGGCCTCTTGCTTAAGCGAAAGGAGTTGTTTGCCACATACATCAAATAACTGAATGTGCATTTGTGCATCGTTGTACCAATTGATGAAAAGCTCAGCACTTGCAGGGTTGGGTGCAATTGTCAGATTGAATGCTAACTCGTCAATGCTTGCGTCGTCGATATGGCGAACTACAGTTGCAGAACTATCGCCAAAATCAGCAGCTGGCAACGTATAAATTGTAACGGCACTGTTGTCCGCTAAAGTTAAAGTGCCATCCGTGCCACCCCATTGAGATGCACCCATACCATCACCGTAAAAGTCATAAATCACGAAAGTATAACACTCAAATGCCGTGAGTGGAATGTCATAATTGTAGGTAGTGTTGTTTTGTAGTGGAGCCGTTGGGTCTGTTGGTGCAGGGAAAGCACCTGTTCCGAAGTTGCCCGAAACCGCCTCATTGCCTTCTGACCAAATAATGGCGCCCGCTGCATTGCGCACCTCTAAATAAGTTTCATCGGCGTAGTCGTCTGTGGTGAGGCTTACCTTCAAGATATCGATAGTTTCTGGAACGGCTGTTACAGCAAGATTTGCAACTGATTGGTTGTTGCTGGCATTTTCATCGAGTGCTTGGTTAGGATTACTTACTGTAGCGGTAAAGGTGTGGTTGCCAGCAGTAAGTTGAAGAACCGGCAACGAGATGGATTGTGCTTGCCATTGATTGAGAGAACCCGACCAATTATATTGTTGGACAGCACCGTTGTCTATTTGGTAATTGATTTGAGCACTTGTGAGTACTGTTGTGCCAACGTTCATGAGCGATACCGATGGCAAGTAATTAGCACCACACAAAGCCTGAGCAGTGAGTTGGGCTGCAGAAAGTGCTGCGTCTAGTGCCACAACGGTTGTATTGTTTGGATCAAAGCCGTCGATGAAAGCTGCACCTGAACTAGAAGGGTCTAGCCAAAACTTAAGTTGGTTTGTGCTGTTGCTTCCAGCAGGCTCCCAAGAATTGGCCACACGACCATAATAATCAGGTGCACTCAAATTCTGACAAGATGCGCCTCCGCCCCATAACTGGCCAATGATGCGGTGGTTTTGATCAAATAATGGTGAGCCAGAAGAGCCTCCTTCAGTGGTGGTGTTGCGGTCCCATTCGATTGTCCAGGTAGAATTTGCTTCTGTAGAACCCATGCCTTGAGAGATAGATGGTGCAGCATCGTCAAAAGAAATTTTCTTGATGTCGCCAGAAGGATGGTGGATACTCACTGTAGCTGTTGGGATATTTCCGGAGTTGTCCCAGCCTGAAAAATACGGATTGTAGTCTAGGGGAACTGTACCGTTTACCAAACCGCCGGTAATTTCTACCAAACAGAAGTCTGAAGGAGTGCGGCGCGCGCGCAATACAGCACCGCTCAAAGATTGAAAGGTTGGTGAAGCACCTGGATTCGGACAATCTATAGCTTGCCAATTGAAACGAAATACCCAGGTAGCTGGATTGCTATAGCAATGGTTGGCAGTGAGCACGTATGGCTTACCATCGTTTAGGGTGTTGTTAATGAGCGCGCCAGAACAAAAGCCACTGCTACCCGACACAAGCATTACAGCGCTATTGCGTTGTGGCGTCCAAGGTAATCCATCGGGGCAATTGACGTTCATGTTGCAAGAACCAGAGCTGCCAAAAGCTTTTTCTAGGAATTCATTTGCTGTGCGGTAACCATGCGTAACTGTTGCCAACTGAATATGACCGTAATTGTTTTTTGGCGCAACATAATATTCAATAATTGCTTCTTCTCCAGGAATCAGTTCAGTACCGAGCTGGCCGTCGTAGATGTGTTCTTGAGTGAAAGCACCGAGGATAAAATCTTTGGCTGCATTGTAAACAAATAATTTATTGCCTTCTGGAATAGTAGTTTGCTCAAATGTAAGATTGACAGTAAGCGCACCTTCACACTTGACCTTTACCAACCACAAGCGCGCACCATTTGGTAAATCAAACCAAGACCCAGCATTGGTGGTGTTCAAATTAGTGTAGTTATTGAAACCAAAGCGCCATGGAGCGGTACCTTGTTCATCGAGGACTGCATCTTCGGCAGCCAGCGCTTGAATATCGGGCTGTGCATATACCCATTGTTGGATTACTTTGTCGTTTAAAACCAATTTGGTTGAGGTGGGAACACCACCTTTGCCCTGAATTTGAGCAAACAAAGTGCTGCTTAAGAGCAGAAAAGAAAGCGTGTAAAGTGTTTTCATGGAGAGGACGTTACAAGGTTTAGTATGCCGAAAATAGTGATTTTTGCGCCAAGTCAGGCATGCTCAAGACGAAAAACATAGCCAACAAGTTGTATCTTTGCTTTATGTCGAAGCCATTTGTTGTGGGTATTTGTGGAGGAAGCGGTGCGGGTAAAACCACCTTGCTCAAACGTTTATCCGTAACTTTTCAGAATGCGAGCATCGCTGTATTCTCCATGGACAACTATTATTTGCCCATTGAACAACAAACCAAAGACACCAATGGCATTGTCAATTTTGACCTCCCTTCGGCGCTAGATCACCAGAAATTAAGCGCCGATCTTCAATCATTGATCTCAGGGCAAGCCATTGAAGTACGCGAGTATTTTTTTAATGTGCAAGGGAGCAAGAGCGTGCTTTTAACCATCCAGCCAAGCGATCTCATTATTGTGGAAGGCTTGTTTACGCTGCACTACCCTAACGTGTACTCACAACTCGACTTCAGTATTTTTGTCGATGTAGACCATGCCACCCAACTAGACCGCCGCATCTACCGCGACCAAGAAACTCGCGGGTACAAGCGCTCCGAAATCATCTATCAATGGGAAAACCACGTTTTACCTTGCTATCAGCAATTTATTGAGCCCTACAGAAATAATGCGCACTTTGTCTTTTGCAATGATCACCGCGCCGATAGTGATTTCTTGCGTTTAAGCGAACAACTGCGTACCTTGGTACCAGATCGCTTTTTGTAATGCAGACTATTCTTCCCTTCTTGCGAACCTGGAAATACAGCCTTTTAGGCTTGGTTTTTCTTATTTTGGGGCTGGCCTTTTATTTCTCTAATCAAGAGAGACAGTTCTCTGTTGCAGACATCCAAGCACAATTTACCGAACTAGAAAAAGAAAGTAAAAGCTATGCTCAATTGCTTTTAAAAAATTTGGAAGCCGAGAAAGACTTACCAAAATCAAAGGCCCTCACTTACCATTTATACAATAAAGACGTACTTTTTGGCTGGAGCAGCAACCAATTGCCGGTGGGCCGCTACAAAACCGATTTATTTCCTGCGAGCGGTATTATCAAACTCAATAACGGCTACTATTACTGCCAGACCTACCAACAAAAAGAAGTCACTTGCTGTGTGAGCTTTTGCTTGCTTAAATCATACGAATTCAGCAACGCATATTTAAATGCTGCCAACCCCAGTTTTTGGAAACAGCAGTTTGCCATTAGCCTTAATGGAAACGGCAAAAATGCGATCAAAGATCGGGCACAAAACACCATTTTCTACGCCAACACCTTGCCTGTAGAAACGCTTCCGGCTAGCAGCAATTGGGGACCGTTTTTCTTGCTAATTGCCCTGTTTTTGTTTTGTTATCAGCTTCAATCCTTTCTAGAAAAAAGTTGGTGGGGAAGCTTGTTGTTATTATTAGGTCTTCTGGTGCTGCGCGTAGTGATGTACGAGCTTAACTGGCCTGCAGAGTGGCAGCAAAGCGATTGGTTTTCTGCCGGATTTTTTGCTTATAACGAATGGTACCCAGACTTTTTTGCCTACACCATTAATGGCCTTTTCTTGATGTTTGGCTTTCGAATTGTGCTGTCTTTACTTCGTTCCGCTAAACGCTGGTGGGCAAATGTACTCGCCCTTTTCTTGCCTTTATTGCTCTGGCTTTTGATCCTGCATTTACTCGAAATCGTTATTGCCCACTCCAATATTCCCTTGAGTTTTGAGCACCTTTTTGACTTGCGCTTGAGCTCCTATTTCTTTTTCGCTCTTCTGGGGTTTTTCCTATACAGCTTTCAAAAAACAGTATTTATCTCCCTTCATCTCAATAAAGAAGAACGTTGGTTCAAGAACCCCATTCGTAAAATAGGCCTTGTTTTGCTCCCATTTGTATTGTTGCTTTTGCAGCACCAAGACTGGATCAATATTTTACCGCTATTGGTAATCCTGATTCACCTTGTTTTTGAACGCAAGGCAAAAACTTCTTGGCAGCAATTGAGCAGTCAGCTCTTGATCCTGACCATTAACGCGGCCATTATAACCTTTTACTTACAGTCTCTTCAAGTACAAAAAGACCTTGAAAACCGTAAGCTTTTTGGCCAACAACTCGCCATTGAACGCAACATCAATTTAGAATTGGCCTACGCGCAAGTAGCGCCAAATTTGAGCGAAGAAAACTGGCTACAGACTTCTTTTGATTCACTCCGAAAGCAATTTTCCAAAGTCGGTTTTGAGCACACCCTCACACAGAAATTTTTCACGGGGGTTTGGGATGGCTTCGATATCCAAGCAGATTTATATGATACTACCGGCAAGCCTTGCTTTGGCACAGATACCCTCAAACTCAAAAGACTCAAGACACTTGTAAAGCAACACGGCGAAGCCTCTGATATTCAAGACGGCTTGTTTTTTATGCCCCATGAAGAAGAAGGGCTTAGTTATGTCATTCTGCTGCAACTTCAGGCAGAAAAATCATTGGCAATTACCTTGGTTTCCAAAAGAATTCCAGAAGAAATTGGCTTTCCGAGGTTACTCATTTCTGACCAAGCCGGTATTTCAAATAGCCTTGAAGGCTATGCCATCGGAAAATATGCCGAAGGAAGACTGATCCATCAAACGGGCGCTTTCAATTACCCGAATTTACTTTCCTCATTTCACAGCCGAGAAGCCCAACAAATCCATTTTGAATTGGCCGGCTATACGCATGTCATGGTTCAAAAGTACGCCGGCTCTGCTATTATCATTTCGTCTCCTACAAATAGTAGGTTTACGAATGTCACAAGTTTTGCTTTTATGTTTGTTTTTTGGGGAATCTTGCTGCTCTCTAATCAGCTGTTCAAGACCTTTTTTCATAATAAGACAGCACAATGGTCCTTGTCTTTTAAAGTACAACTTGCCTTTTTACTGATCCTAGCGCTTTCCTTATTCTTATATGGTTTGGGGAGCTCCATTTTTATTGGCCGACAATTTGACAATTATGCCCAAGAAGCGCTGCGCGAAAAACTCGCCGCTGTTCAAGCCGAATTGAAGTCGCAAACAGCCATGTTAGACACATTAGATATCAATGCTGTTGGCAAGCCGCTAGAAAGCAAGTTGGCCAAGCTCTCTGCTGTCTTCAAAACAGACCTTTTTATATTTGACAGCGATGGTTTTCTCATCGCCTCCTCACGACCCAAACTTTTTGCTTATGGCCTAATTGGCGAACACATGAACGCCCAAGCTATGGATGCACTGCTCGGTAAAAACCTAAGTTATTTTTCGCATCAAGACCAAATCGGCAAACTCAACTACCGAAGTGCTTATTTGCCCATTACCAATGAAGCACTCAAACAAATCGGATTCATCAACCTGCAGCTTTTTGGTCAGCAAGAAGCCTATGAACAACAAATCGAGAGTTTTTTCAAGGCGGCGATAAATGTCTTTGTGTTACTGCTCGCTATTTCTGTATTCATTGCATTAGTTGTCAGTAATTGGCTCATTGGTCCGTTACAAGTGGTGGCGCGATCTGTGCGCAATTTAGAGCTTGGCAAAAACAACCAAAAAATCAGCTACCAAAATGACGACGAAATTGGTGCGCTCGTGAAAGCTTACAATGAAAAATTAGCAGAGCTCGAACAGGCGGCCCAACAAATTGCGCGCAGTGAACGGGAGAGCGCCTGGCGCGACCTCGCTCAACAAATTGCACATGAGATCAAGAATCCCTTGACGCCCATGAAGCTCAATATCCAGCATTTATTGCACAAAATGGAAACCGAAGACGCCAACGCCAAAGACCTTGCTCAAAAATCCTTGCCTTCGCTCATCGAACAAATCGATGCTTTGGCTAGAATGGCCAACGAATTTGCACGCTTCGCCAAGCTCCCCGAACCAAATTTCGAAAGGCTTGAACTCAATGGGTTTTTAGACCAAGCTACCAACCTTTTTGACGAAGACCAAGCCAAAATTGATTTTGAGCCCAACAATACACTACTTTGGGTCAATGCCGACAAAGACATGCTCAATCAGGTCTTCCATAATTTGCTGCTCAATGCCAAACAAGCCACCGAGAATACAGCTGAAGCCCTAATTAAAGTAAAAACAAGTATCAAAGAAGACAGCGTAGAAATTGCTATTCAAGACAACGGAATTGGCATCGACGCCGAACAACAAGAGCGTATATTTACCCCCTATTTTACCACCAAATCTTCGGGATCGGGTATTGGCTTGAGTGTGGTGCGCCAAATCATAGAAAAACACAACGGCAGCATTCGCTTTGAAAGCATTCCAACGAAGGGCACTACTTTTTACATCCGTTTGAAACTACTTTCTAAACGGTCGTAAGTCGTAAACAAACACTTTATTTTGATGATACAGCTGATGCGTTAGGTAAGGCTTAATCACAGGATTAGCCGTATCTGCTTGTAGCAACAACAGTTTAGAAGCGCCCATGCCAATCCAGCGTCGGATCATCGCAGAGTTACTGATATAACTCCTATAACCATATCCACTAAAGCCAACACGATCTATAGTGCTAAGGTGCACATTTGGATATGGATCTGAAAAACAAAAAACGGTGTCGGTGGGCGCAATGAGGCGCTGAAGCGCGGGTGTTTGTTCTTGAAGCTGCTGAAGTCCCTCTTGGTGATTGAAATAAAACCAACCCCAAATATCTTTGATTTTTTTTGAAGAAAAAGAAGTTTTCTCCACGATGATATTTTGATTTCCTGCGGCCACTTGGGTAAACGAAACTGTATTTAAAAAGATGAATGTGAGCCCGGTAGCCAAAATCCACTTGCCAAAGCTTTGATTTTGTAAATAGGCCCTGGCATTCTGAAAAATCAGTGCAACAATTGTCAACGGAAAAAAGAGGACCTCAATAAAATAGTAATCGTGCACCTCAAAAACCCAAAACCAAAGAATAAAATAAGCCGATAAACCAACTAACGCCACAGGAATCCAATAGCGAAAAAAGAGTGAGATTTTCCCTTTGATGGCTAATGCGCCTAAAGCCAATAAGAGACTTACCAATAAGATTGGGTGCATTATTTCTTTGAGGTGTTCTTCCCAAATCAATCGAATGATCCGCCAGCGAGTGGCTGTGTCTACTTCCCAAATGGGGCGTATAGTAGTAGAAAAAATGTGAGAGTGGTGCTTTGTGTTGTAGGCAATGGCGTAGCGGTACCACCAAATGGTCAAAACGAGCACAAGAAATAGCGCCAAATACCCAAACCACATGCGGCGATCTTGCCAGTATGCACGATTTGCTTGATGCAAACTATAAAAGAAAAATGCACCCACAAAGGAGAGCAAGGCAACTAATGCTGTGATTTTGATGAGTACTGCAATGGCCAAAAAGATGGTAAAAACCAGCCAATGTCTTAACTTATTGGTTTGAACGTAGCGATAAAAATAACTTGCACTCAGCAAAAGACTGGCGAATGAAAATACGTCTGGCAAAAGGGTGTCTGCATAATAGATAAGTACAGGAGAGCTGAATATGATGCCGCTAAAAATAAGTGTCAGCTTTTCAGAATTGAAATAAGACAACAAGACCTGTCTAAACGCAATAATGGCAAGCAATAGATAACTGATGCTGAATAATTTAGCGATCCAGAGGTGGTAACCAAGCAAGCGCCAAATTTGCCCGATTACATAATAAATGATAGGGAATTCCGCAGCTGCTTCTTGCTGCCCAAAGTTGGAAATCGCATGCGTTCGAGGCGCAAACAAATGGCCGCCTTTCATGAATTGCATGGCCTGCGACAGCGAATCTGCCTTTCTGCACTCGTGAATGGGCTGAATAGGATCGAGAAAATGCTGCCAAAACCCATATAGAAAACTCAAAAGCAGCAGCAAGCCCAAAAGGCGCCACTTGAGGTCTATTTGTGTAAAAATGCGTTTCATAGCTCGAGGTAAAGATACAGAAGCTTTGGTTAGTTTTCGACTTTTTGACTTATCTTTCGACTGCTTAAAATAGTATGCTTTTTAACTCAATCGATTTCCTGTTTTTTCTTCCGGTGGTGGTAGTTCTCTACTACTTGCTACCCCAACGCTTTCGTTGGCTACTCATCTTTGTGAGTAGTTGTTCTTTCTACATGGCATTTATTCCAAAGTATATTTTGGTGCTTTTTGCCATCATTCTGATAGACTATAGCGCTGCCATTTGGATGGAAAAACTTGAAGGAAAACCAAGAAAAAGACTGCTCTTACTGAGTTTGACCGCAAATATTGGAATTCTTGCTTTCTTCAAGTATTTTGGTTTTGCCAACCAAACACTCATTGACTTTTTTGCCTTGTTCGGAAAAGAATTCAAAAACTACGATCTCGGTATCATTCTCCCGATTGGTCTTTCTTTTCACACTTTTCAGTCCATGAGCTACACAATTGAGGTCTATCGAGGGCAGCAAAAAGCTGAAAAACATTTAGGCTATTTTGCCAATTATGTCTTGTTTTTTCCACAAATGGTAGCGGGGCCAATAGAACGTTATGCCACCTTAGGAGAAGAATTGCGCAAAGAACAACGACTCCAATTTGAAAACATCAGCGCTGGCTTTCGTTTGCTCTTGCTCGGTTTTGTCATCAAAATGGTGGTGGCCGATCAGCTAGCACCCTATGTCAATGAAATCTATGCTGCGCCTAGCAACTATGCCCCGTTACAAATTGCACTCGCGCTTGTCTTTTTTTCATTTCAAATCTATGCTGACTTCTTTGGCTATTCGCTCATTGCACAAGGCAGTGCGCGTTTGCTCGGAATTCACATTATGGATAATTTCAAAACGCCCTATTTTGCAGCTAGCATAGGAGAGTTCTGGCGCCGTTGGCATATTTCCTTGAGTACTTGGTTCCGCGATTACCTGTACATTCCACTCGGCGGAAACCGTGTGGGTAAATGGCGCTGGGTATTCAATACGCTAGTCGTTTTTGGCGTCAGCGGCTTATGGCATGGCGCCAGCTGGACCTTCCTTGTTTGGGGGCTGCTACATGGACTTTTCCTCATTTTAGAAAAACCACTGAAGCCATTCGCCAATATCATCAGCACTTTTATTTTAGTCACCTTAGCTTGGGTATTCTTTAGGGCGCCAGACTTCACAAGCGCAATTCAAATTTTAAAAGGTCTTGTTATAGCACAATCTGAAGGCCCAAAATGGATGGATACCTGGACCCCACTCAGCGCACTAGGGCTCTTACTCCTACTAGACTTCGCTTACCGCAAACAAAGATTTGATGTGCTGCTCAATCGTTTGCCATTAGTTGGGCGTTGGAGTTTATACTTTGTGTTGATTTTTGCACTTATGGCTTTCTCAGGAACTCAAAAATTTACCTTTATTTATTTTCAGTTCTGATGGTCAAAAAACTTTTTATCCGGTTTTTGGTGCTCTCGGCAGGGCTTGTCGTTATGAATAATGTCTATCGCTTTTTCTTTTATGAAAAAGACCTCCGACAACACAGCCCTGAAATGTTGGAAGTGTGGAAACAACAACGCAAGTCAGATGTACTCTATTTTGCGGAATCATCTAACATGAATGTCCGCGATACAGATATCGTTAAAAAATCGATTTCAGAGCTCACCGATGATTTATTACCACAATTACACTTCAAAATTGGTGCAGTGAATAAGCCTGCTACGCACGCCGGTATTTACAAAGCATGGATCAAAAACATGCGCGCACCTTTTCCAAAAGCTGTTATCGTCACCATGAACCTGAGGTCTTTTGGTGCCGATTGGCGTCATTCAGAGTTAGAAAGTGTGCTGCAAGCTGGAGTGGTAATGCTCAAACCCTATCCAGTATTGGCAAATCGGTTTTTGCTCGCACTGAATGCTTTTGACAACAAAACGCCAGCACAGCGCGAGCAAGAAATGCTCAGAGAATGGGAAGAAGTCAAATTCGACTTTCCATTTAAAGTGCCTCACAGCACGGTTCGGCTCTGGGATAACGCCATGGCCAACGGTAGTTTTCTACTCCCAGACGGCTCTTGGGACATGGAAAAAATAACTTTGGCGTGTCATTACGTCAAGTCTTATGCCTTTCAAATTAAGCCAGACAACCCGCGCCTGAAAGATTTTGATGAAATAGTTTCTTTTTGTCAGCAACACAAAATAAAGCTGATTTTCAATTTATTAGCTGAAAACACCGAATATGCCCAACAATACGTAGGCAAAGAACTCGTACAAATCATGCGCTACAACCGCAATTTGTTGGTGCGCCGATATAGCAAAAAGCGCGGCGTAACAGTAGTAGACAATCTAGAGCTTTTAGATGGGCTCGACTTCAGTGACCAAAACTGGACCACCGAACACTATGGCTACAACGGTAGACTGCAAATTGCCAAACAGCTCGCCAAAGCACTGCGCTATTCAAAATGAATTTTAAGCGGAAAGGTAAACTCCGAAACCACATTTTGACCATTTTGATCTTTGGCAGGGTTCCAATTTGGCATACCTAGAAGGGCTAAATTGAGGCGGCTTTTCAAAATTTCCAATTGCTTGTCTGTAAATTTCAAGAAGGTCACCTCTCTAACTTTACCTTTTGCATCAATCAATAAGCGCATAAAAATTTTGCCACTCAACCCGAGCTCATAGAGATAATTGAACTCCTCGCTATCCATAATCTGTTGATGCAGAAATTGATAAAAGTCTTCAAAAGTATCTCCAAAAATTGCCTCTGTGGCTGGAAACTGCACGATGCTATCCCGAATGGTTTTCGGCAGGGGGTCTGGTGGGCCTATACATGTGATCACGGGATCCGGAATATAACCCGGTGGATCAATCGGAAAAGGTTCCGGAATAAATCCCGGGCCTGGATAGATCGGAGGAAGAACCTCGGGAATAATTTTGGGTTTGAGTTCCGATTTAGGTGTGAAATGAGTAGGTTGAACTACCTTCTTTGTCGATTTCACCTTTGCTTCCATTTTCTTAGGTATTGGGCGCACATTCCCTTTCTTTTGCTCTCGACAAGCAGAAAAAAGGGTAAAACACATCCAAATAATGATGAATAATTGCCGCATCAGAATACCTTTACAACAAAGAACGCACAAACAATTGAATCCTTACCTTTGTTAGAACAAAAAAACAAAATGCAACGCTACTGTATCGATATCTGGAAACGCTCCCGTGTACTGACCAAAGAAGTTCAAATTGGCACCTTACGCTTGGGCGGGGCGAATCCGATACGCGTGCAATCCATGACTACTACCGACACCATGGACACCGAAGGTTCTGTTGCCCAGTCTATCCGCATGATCGACGCCGGTTGCGAGCTTGTCAGGCTGACTGCGCCAAGTAAAAACGAAGCAGAGAATCTCAAAAACATCAAAGAAGCCCTCGTTCAGAAAGGTTATCATACACCCCTGGTTGCAGACATTCATTTTACACCAAATGCGGCAGAAATTGCGGCTAAAATAGTAGAAAAAGTTCGCGTCAACCCGGGAAATTATGCGGACAAAAAGAAATTCGAAGAAATAGATTACACCGATGACAGCTACC